>Ga0247815_10000792_pt1 | contig 24428 bp, 37 predicted proteins | sample UWRJL194509B1_FD_181014 | JGI IMG/M metagenome (GOLD analysis project Ga0247815, IMG submission 181014) | Plant litter microbial communities from Arlington Agricultural Research Station in Wisconsin, United States - UWRJ-L194-509B-1 | ecosystem: Environmental > Terrestrial > Plant litter >...
AAGCGAGTACCACTCTCCCGCCGCCATTCGGGAACAGTACAGTCACAAGAACTCACTTTCTCACATTGAGACCCACAGAGGAGAGCCTAATGAGCCCAACTCTCATGCGCATGAACCCAGGATACAAAATTTACTGATGAGCCGAGTCTGTGGCCATCTTTTCTCAGGTACGAGTGTCCTGACCTAAAGCGGTAATCAGATGATCAGCTTCCAGATAAGACAGGCGTGTTCACACTGCACCCTGCTGCCATCCCTTTTCTTCGCCTTTGCTCCGGGTGCTCCGCTTCCCGGGCTCTTTCCCTCCCTCCTTCACCTCCCTTTCTAACCATGAGTGATCACGGCTCAGACAAGGTCAAGACCACGTCTCCGGACGCTGTTGTCACGGTCCATGCCATCGAGACTCAGGCTGGCGCTCTCAAAGCCGAGGCTGTCCGTCGCGTCTGGGGCCCCAAGTCCAAAATCTGCCTCTACCTGGGGTGAGGTCTCGTTCCCCATTGTTTTGCTCTCATCTTATGCTAACTCTCGACCATTTCCGTTCTATAGTATCGCATTGTCAGGCTATGTGTACTCGCTCGATGGTACCACGACCTACTTTTACCTACCTCTGGCCACCTCTGCCTTCGCCATGCACTCGTCGCTCTCTACTGTTGGGGTTGTCAACGCCATTGTTATCGCCCTCACGAAGCCCATCGCTGCCAAACTGTCCGACGTGATCGGCCGTGCCGAGGCATTCTCCATTACCGTTGTGCTCTACACCATTGGTTACATCGGTGGGTCAAAACGCCTTACCGCATGGTCCACGTCTGTCAACTTGCGCTCATCCATGTGCTCTCACCGCTAGTCATCGCCTCGTCCGAAAAGTTCGCTACTTACGCCGGCGGAAGTGAGAGAGCGCTTCTTGCGATAGGGAACGCCGTAACTTACGTGCTCGGGCAGATGTTCTGTCGCAGTTTGGCTGGGCCGCGATTCAGATCATGTTGCAGGTGCGCTGATGTCGTGCCGCACTCGCTCCTTGCATCACATGCTCATATTGCTTGTTTGTTAGATTGTCATTGGAGACATGACAACCCTTCGCTGGCGTGGTCTCGTCTCCTCGCTCGTCTCGCTGCCGTTCTTTATCAACGCCTTCGTGGGTAGCATGATTGGAGCTAAAATCAGGGACAGTGGTGCGAACGGCTGGCGCTGGGGCTACGGCATGTGAGTGCCGCCGGCGATGCCGTCCAAAGTTATTTCCTAAATCAAGTCCCGCGACACTTCCAGGTTTGCGATCATCATTCCGGCCACGACCGCGCCGATCATCCTTACCCTTCTCTATGGTCAACTCCGTGCCAAGAAGCTCGGACTCCTCGCTACCGACTATCGTGGTGATAACCAGCAGGCTGCCGTCGTTCAGGAGAAGTTGCCGATCGGCCAGCGCATCGTCAAGTTCATCTTTGATGTCGATATTCCCGGCCTCATTCTCTTCGGCTTCGGTTGGGGTCTTATTCTCATCCCTCTTACCCTCACTCGTGGTATGGGCAAACAATTCAGCGACGGCGATATCATCGCCATGCTCACGCTGGGTCCAATCATCCTTGTGAGTTCGTTCAAACAGTCGCCGCGAACGCAAGAAACTGACCAAATCCTTACCCTATCGCCTCGCAGATGGGCTTTGTCGCTTACGAGAAGCTCCTCGCTCCAAAGCCACTATTCCCGTTCTCGTTCTTCTCGAACCGCACGGTCATGGCCACTGCATTGATCGGGTTTTTCGATTTCATCTCGTTTTACCTGCAGGTACGATTGCCCCCTTGATTGCCCGATTCCTTGCCAGCCCGGCCTAAACTAGATCTATTTGTGCCTGCCCAGTTCACGTATCAGGTACGCCATTTACGGTCTTCGGAATAGGCGCGCATGCTGACAATCCCGAAGTACTCCTTCATGTTCATCACCCACGCCCAGTGGTCACCCGTTCACCAGAACTACTTTGGTGTGTACAACCCCCCCCCATGTCTCGCGTGTTATTGAATTACTACGTACCTACCTACAGCCTACACTCAGACACTCGCGCTCACGCTGTTCGGCATTTTCGCTGGTGCTTGTGTGGCTTACTTCCGCCGCGCTCGCTGGTTGTTGTTCTTCGGCCTCATCGTCCGCCTCATCTCAGTTGGTGCCATGATTCAGACCAAGGGTGCTCAGTGCGTCGCAAATATTCCCGAAGTTTGTTTGGCGCTGACTCTTCACTCAGTGGCTCCACTGCCGGTCTAGTCCTCACCCAGGTCTTCCAGGGCTTCGGTGGTGGTATTGCCGCAACTTGCTCGCAGCTTCTTGCTCAGGGAAGCGTTCCGCATCAGCGTAAGCAATTTCCGTTACCGTATACGCTTGCGATTGGTAACTAAAATTCAATTGACAGACCTCGCTACTGTCACGGCGTTTGGCCTGCTTTTCGCTGAGATTGGCAATGCCATTGGCAATGCTATCGCTGGGTGCGTCTCAACATCAAACTCTTGTCCGAACTTTACTAATTGGCTCTTAGTTCCATCTGGAGTACGCCTGACTCGTCCGCAGCAATCCCCAAAGCTTGTCACTAACACGATGTGCAGAGAACACCATGCCCGGTCAGCTGACTTCCCGCCTCAGCCCATATCTCAACGCGACGGAGATCGAAGGCATCTTCGGCTCTATTACCGGTGCTGTTGCATACCGGGGTGTTAACGATGCCGTGTTCGAAGGCACCGTGCGTTTTGTTCCGTCCCTCTTTGCCACACTGTCTAACCTTCGCTGCCACTCAGGTCGCCGCGTACGACTATGTCATGACCCGCCTTCTTATCGCGGCTACCGTCGTCGCTGTTATTCCCATCTTCTGCGCATGGTTCGTCAGGGACATCTATCTCGGCGACACCCACAACGCAATCGAGACGGAGCAGAAGGTTGACCCTGAGGCCGATCACTCTCCCGTTGAAGACCTCGAGAAAAAGCGTCCCATTGCCTGAACGCGCTTGGTACTAGGGGATTTGAGCTCAAGACGATTTAATGATTTCGTTGACGCGAAGAGGTTGAATTTTACTGGCCGTAGGCGCGCATATGTCTCTGCTTTGGTATGGCTGGCGGGTGTTGCGCTGTCCTGTACATATTTGCGACATGGTAGGCGACTTGTCGAATGATATTAGAACGATAATTCGTGCTTAGCTACTGTTCGAGCTAAGTGCATCGGACTCGCTTCCCTAAATCCGAGAGTGTGACGCAGGACGACGTGCGCACGGGTAATGCGAGCAGGATGAATGTGTGCGCCACTCGCCAGGGCTAGCACTTGAACGGAACGAAATCCTGTCCAAACCGATGACTCCATGCAGATGCAGTAGACATAAGCAGTGTGCTGAGCTGCGTGCAACTTGGGCGGATACTCACGTAGGTGCTGAAACAGTACGCCGTGCTGGGCGGCCTTCGACAGCTAACCAGTGCACCGGGATTGAGATCGACGCAGTTTGCTTCATACAAAATTAATTAGGCAACGAGATAGAAGGGACATTAAATCCCGACTCTAACGTGTCCGAACCATCTTTGGTTGTGAGTGTAGCAGGTGACGATGATCTGAATGACGCTCTAGATCTTTCGCCGCTCCTCTCCAGCTAGATCTCGCTCAAGGTTCATATAACGTTCATACATCACCTTGAGCTGCGCTTTGCTGCCCCCTCGGCCTTTCATACTTATTCCTGGCGAGTTGTCTGACTCCAATACCTACGTGTTCTAAATGTAAACCTCCGCGTCGTGCGATTGCCTCCCGCACAGGCGGACCATCACAATTCGGAGATTCAAACAGGCGCTCTTTGATGTGGCTAGCGCCTCAGGTTGCCCATTGCCTTTCATCATCATCGCATTCGCTACGTGCCCGTTGGCTGTCACGGTGTGCACCCGTGCTGCGCGCATGTCGACCTTATGTGATATTCCCCAATCATTTGTCTTGTCACAATCTGGGTGCCCTACATACTCACAGCCACAGCATCGTACTTGGTACTCCCATCACCTTCGCCCGCGCCTATCCTCCCGACATGAGGTCCATATCCACAACATCGACGCGGCGCCTCATTGCCGCCATGTCGGATCACATCTATCTTCGTCTCTACACGCTGTTTTCTGTATTGTCGCAAGCAGTCAGGCCTCAGGTTCCGATCAGAGTACACGTCACATCTTGCTTCAGATTCGAGTGTAACACTGCGCCATCCACTGCATGGTGCATGCCATTCTCTTTGAGATCTAACTTGTGCTACGCCTACTTTGCGAGTTCCCGTGGTGCCTGGTGTCGTCTCGAAGCCCACATATTGGACCAGCGCTCCGAATTCCCTGCGTATCGGAATTCCTTGTTCGCGCATGTTGGTTGCTTCGCGCTTCGTTGGCCGTACACACTTCGTGGGGCGCACTGGAACAACACGCTGTAAGCCAGCTCAACGATGTACTGTTTGCTGTGGATAAGTACCCAGTTCTCTTCTTCTATCCGCTGTTTCAGGTGTCCTACAATGTGACCCTGCAGTCTGCCCCTCTCCTGCCACACAGCTTCTTACAGGACCGATTTTTAACCCCTCCAAACCTCGAGCGGGCGCTGTCAGTATCTCATATCACTCCCATTTGCGGCAGACGAGCCAACTTTCGCATCACCTTTCACGTTGTGGCACCGCCCCTAACGGTACTCGCCTCCGAGTTCGCTCAGGGCCTTTCTCGATCCATAGCTTCGGGTGCTTCCTCTTGCTCTCTCTCTTCCTCCTCCTTCTCAGCATGAGTGATCACGGCCCCGAAGAGGACGAGGTTGCGTCTCCGAATGCCATCGTCACGGCTCACGCCGTCGAGACTCAGGCTGGCGCTCTCAAGGCCGAGGCTGTCCGTCGTGTCTGGGGTCCCAAGTCCAAAACGTTCCTGTACTTTGGGTAAGGCATCGTTCTTCGACTGCTTTGCTCCCGCGTATCCAAGCATTCACTTCTTTATGTTGGCAGTATCGCGTTGTCAGCCTATGTGTACTCGCTCGACGGCACCACAACCTTTTTCTATGGACCGCTGGCCACTTCAGCCTTCTCCGTACATTCGTCTCTGTCAACCATTGGCGTTGTCAATGCCATAGTCCTCGCGCTCACCAAGCCCATCGCCGCCAAGCTCTCCGACGTGATCGGCCGTGCAGAGGCGTTTGCAATCACTATCATGCTATATACCCTAGGCTATGTTGGTGGGTCACGGGGGTTATAAGTCTATCAGCCATTCACTCACTCGTGTATTCGGGTTCCAGTCATCGCGTCGTCCCACAGATTCACCACCTATGCCGGCGGAAGTGAGAGCGCTCCACCTTGATAGATAAAGAATGCGCGCTGACTTACGTGTTCGAGTAGATGTATTGTCGCAGTTCGGCTGGGCTGCTATTCAGATCATGCTGCAGGTGCGTAAACATCGCGCCGCACTCCAGCTTTATTCCTGCACGACATGCTCACATATTATTTCATCGTTACCAGATTGTTGTTGGAGATATGACAACCCTCCGTTGGCGTGGCCTCATCTCCTCACTCGTCTGGTTGCCGTTCTTCATCAACGCTTTTGTTGGGAGCTTGATCGGAGCCAAAGTTCGCGATAGCGGTTCGAATGGCTGGCGTTGGGGTTACGGCATGTGCGTGACGTCCGTAACATCGCTCGCAAACCTGCCTGCTGATCCTGCCCCCCCCCTCTTCCTGGGCGGACGCTTCGCCAGGTTTGCGATAATTATTCCGGTCACGACCGCGCCGATCATCCTTACCCTCGTCTATGGTCAAATCCGTGCCAGGAAGCTCGGACTTCTTGCCACCGACTACAATGGTGGCAAACGCCAAGCCAACGTTCAGCAGAGGCAGCCGATCGCTCAACGCATCCTCAATTTCACCATCGATGTTGATCTTCTTGGCCTGATCCTCTTCGGCTTTGGTTGGAGCCTCATCCTGATTCCTCTCACCCTCACCCGAAGCCTGGGCAAGCAGTTCAGCGACGGCGATATCATCGCCATGCTCACGTTAGGTCCACTGATTCTTGTGAGTTTGTCCGGCAGTTGTCGCGAAGGTCCGAAAACCTTATGTCCGCGTCCTGCAGATGGGCTTTGTCGCCTACGAGAAGTTCAAGGCCCCTACGCCGCTGTTCCCGTTTGAGTTCTTTGCCAACCGCACGGTCATGGCCACTGCCCTGATCGGGCTGTTTGATTTTATCTCGTTTTACCTCCAGGTGCGGTTGCCCCTGGATTGTCCCCTGTATCTGACCGATCTGAGCTAGATGTTTTTGCACCTGGCAGTTTACTTATCAGGTACAGGATCACGCTCTTCGGCATAGACACGCGGCCTGACAGCCTCTTAGTATTCCTTCATGTTCATCACTCATGCCGACTGGTCACCCGTTCACCAAAACTATTTTGGTCCGTAGTTCTCTGCCTCGCATAACGTGGGCTCACCTCGCTCTTCCGCCTGCAGCTTACGCACAAACGCTCTCGCTCTCGCTCTTCGGTATTATTGCTGGCGCTTGCGCTGCTTACTGGCGCCGAGCTCGCTGGATGATGTTCTTTGGTCTTGTCGTCCGTCTCGTCTCAGTTGGTGCCATGATCAGGACCAAAGGCGTCCAGTATGTTGCGACCGTTCTCAGAGTCTAGCGATCGAGTTGACTCTCCATTCAGTACTTCAACTGCCGGCCTGGTTCTCACCCAATTTTTCCAGGGCCTCGGTGGTGGTATCGCCGCGACCTGCTCGCAGCTCCTTGCGCAGGGTAGCGTTCCGCATCAGCGTAAGCAATATTTTTGATGTGTACACCAGTCATCGGTCAGTGGTCTCACACTTGACTGACAGACCTTGCTACCGTCACGGCATTCGGTCTACTTTTCGCTGAGATTGGCAACGCAATTGGCAGTGCTATCGCAGGGTGCGTCCCAAATTCAACTATTCAACCGCTCAGCCGAACCTAACTGACTGACTATTAGTTCCATCTGGAGTGTGTTTCGTCTTAATGGCAGTCGCCAGCTGCGTCACTGACACGATGTGCAGAGCACACGATGCCCAATCAACTAACTATTCGCCTAAGTCCATATCTCAATGCGACAGAGATCGAGGGCATCTTCAGCTCCATCACTGGTGCTGTTGCGTACCGCGGTGTTAACGATGCGGTTTTCGAGGGCACTGTATGTCCCGCTCTTTCTGTCATTGCTGTGATGTCTAACCTTCTATGCTATCTAGATCGCCGCATATGACTATGTCATGACCCGCTTGCTTATCGCAGCCACCGTCGTTGCCACCCTTCCTCTCTTCTGCGCATGGTTCGTCAAGGACATCTACCTCGGCGACACCCACAATGCGGTTGAGACGGAGACGATCGACTCTGAGGCCGGCCGATCTCTCGATAGCATCCCTTTGCCTGAAACCCCCCAAGCCACGGTATAATCGACACCATGACGATCCAATGTCTCATTAGCGTGACAAAACTGAAGTTCACCAGTCGTGGTCGGCCATATGCCTCTGTTCTGTTATGATATGACCAGCTGTTGTTGTCTTGTCTTGTACATTAGTTTTGATTCTCCTAATGTTAGTGTAGCACTACAGGAGTTGATTGACAATTGACTTTCCAGGCTAAGAACATCTCAAAACGAGCTGATCAACGAATCCTAGTACCCTTTGGATGAAAGTAAACCGGTTGCCCGTCTTGCACAACCCATACCACGACTAGAAAGTGCCAACAAGCAGCAATATCACCTTGCAAGAAGCTGAAGGATGTTGTGAAAGTCAACTGAAATACATCGAACACACAGAGAGTGGTAGTGGTCTGAGCAGGAAAGATAGCAAGAGTATGTTGACCAAGAAGTCTGGTTTGAGAGAACAAGAAGAGTATCTAGAAAGGATCAGAACAAGGTGGCAGATTGTTATGCATTTTTGACTGACAAGAGACCTGCTACGCTCTGTGACTCTATAGATGTACGGGGGCTACGGCTTTAGCAAGAAGCTGACCGGCTGGACATCCCATTTATGGTCCAAGGGACATCTGTTCTTGGGTTGTAAATCCAGTAATTACACGAGAAAGTATCGCATATGAGGACCTTCGGACTACCGTAAACCCGAGCTCTAAGTTAGAGTTTTGACAGCGATCTGAATGTGTAAGTTCAATGGGATCGGGTTGTTCATCGAGATGCATCCATATAGCTACAATCCACGTGAGCTCATACATGCCAGCTGTCCTGACGCCAGGTGTGCATGACCTTAGTTGTCGAATAGGCGAGAGAATGGCATATTTGGAGCAGGCTGAAGCCAGTTCTTCTCGTCATACGTTGCACCATCTCCTTCAATCATGTGGAACGTGTATATGAATCTATTTCGGGTCAGCATCACGACTGGCGACGGGTTGTTTTAGCATACCTCGTGCGGTCGCTCGCATTGCGTTCGGACTGAAGCCATGATCAGCCGATTCATACTATGTATTGATGGGATAAGGTGAGACTAACCTTATGCGCAACGGTTCCGTGGATGAGAACAAGAGTACCTATCACAGCGTGCGGTAAGCCACAGGTCAGGGCAATTTCGACAGGAGCTCTCGCACCGGCACTGCAAGTTTCGAGCTTGTAGCCTTCTGTGGGAGGCTCAGGCTCGTCCGGGAGAAGAGTCTCAAAGTCCGTTCCCCCACCAGCCACGCGAACAAACCGCTTCTTGACCTTGGTCGTGAGATGCGACCCGGGAAGGAAACTTAAGGCTCCGTTCGTAGGAGTACAGTCCTCGAGCGCAAACCAGAAGCCAATAGCTGAAGGGGGGTCCGTGTAGAGAAACGTTCTGGGTCAATGTAGGACCTCTTGAGCATCAGGGCCAGCATCGATACTTGCTTTAACTCACGAGTCGTTGTGTGGAGGAACAACGGCGCCGATGGACGCCTGCTTGCAAATCACCATCGACTGCAGAACTGTGAGGGCACATCAGCACAGATCGGCACAAGAAAATAACGTGATGCACCTCTGGGATCTTTGTGAATAGCCAGGTCTTTTGCAAGCTGCTTGAGACGTGGGTTCTGTAGCGTCACACGCCGGAATACAGGATCCAGTTCATGCAACCCTGTACACCACCACATGGTGAAAAAGATACAATAAATTGCATATCAGAAAGCTCACCATGCCCAATTTTGTTCACAGCCTAAGAAGAGGTCACAAATGAGTATATAAGCGGCGCAAGGTTAGCCTTCCTTGATGCACACTCACTTTCTCTTTTGGACGATTCAGCTGACCGTTCGTGACCGCATCGGGTTCCATAAAGTACCTAATTTTGTCGCCCGATGTGAGAAAGTACTACCAGAGTCGTCAGTCGAGTAAGATATGATCGTGACGGCGGCTTCCGCCAACCTCGTCTCCAACATGCTTTTCGTCCGCCTCTGTCTCGAACTTCGTCTATATTTACGATCAGTGATCTGAAGCCGGATCAATGCTACTTGCACACCATAGGATGCCCCTCGAGATCAAATTCTTCCAATAGCATCTGCGATGCGAGCATAAGCCCCACAAGTAGTCGCAGTGAACCATTGCACCTTGGAACGCTGCAGCATTGCTTCCACATCATCGGGAGTCAGGAAGTTCGGAATGACGAGGTATCCGTCGCGGTGAAACTGATTCCTCTGCTCGTCAGACAAGCCTAAAGTCGCCATTGTGAATGGTCAGAGGGAGTGATGTGGCGCATTGACAATTGCGGCTGAGCGCGATGATCCCTGCCGGCTTATCGAATCGAGTACACAGTCCCGCTTTTTTGTTTGTTGCTGAGAGGAAAAGGATGGCATGCACTACCGTCGGGTCTATGATATCGTACACACGAAATGAGTGACTGTGAGACTCGTAAGGCGACTCGAGAGCGACTCTGACGCAAACTAACTAATCCTTCGAGAGACATCGACGAATCAAGGCAGGGGGTGAACATACTGTGGAGAGCGACAAGGTAGAGTGAAGGTGGAGCGGGTGCGAATATCGAATGAGTGTGGAGTGAGTCGGTGCAATGACGAGAACGTGCGATGTGTGCGAGTGCCGTGTTGAGTGCGAGTGTGAGTGTGAGCGGAAGGTGGGTCCAGCCAAGAAGCATACCGTCTGCGACAATGCGGCGGACGCGAAGCAGTGGTGTGGTTGTAATGGAGGCGTGACGGAGATGCTGCGAGGGAGGAAGTACTGCGTATGAACGCGGCGTGCAGGGTGAAGGTGAGGCGTGATACAACGAGGTAAAGCATGATCACTAAGGTTGATAGAGATGCGCAGGGCGAGAGATAGACCAGGTGGGCCAGAGACGGATTATAAGGAATGTGGATGGAGCAGACTGTCGATGCTCCCGAAGGACAGGAAGAGAACGAGGTCGATCCAGAGTGTGCCGAGTCTTGAGTGTGTGATTGATTTAGGTAGGAATAAAGCGCAGCAGGAAGAACCAAATTGACGAAACACCCAGGGTAGAACAGAGGGAAAAACAGAAAGCAGAACGCAGGATAGAGAAACGAGACTATACGAGACGAGTGTACGAAATGGTTTGCTTCGAGGGATTGTACGGTCACAGTGGATTCCAGGGGCCAGCAATGCCAGAGGTCGAGGCCAACGGCGCAAGCAAGCAGACGGATGCGTCAATGCGATGGGAACAGAACTAAAACTTAGCAGTAGATCGATGGCGGGGCACGCTGTTGCCCGCTTAGGAAGGCTGTAGTCACTGGACGTAAAGCGTGACATGCGATGCCTCGAATGCTAGTTGGACGTCCTCGTTAGATGCCAACGAGACAAGATCGCCGTCCTCGTCCCTGTACTTGACGCGTAGCGGAATGCCATCCCGCCGTGGACCGCAGAGGCGAATCTTCTTGCCGACCTTGTCGAGGAGGTCGTCATACTCCATCGATCGAGGAACCGAAATCACGAACAAATCCTCGCCGTAGTGCACCTTCACCTTGATCGGCGGGCTTAGCGGGAAACCAGATGCCGGTGTCCCAGAGCGGGACCCTCCCGCTGACCCGTTGCCAGTGAAAACCTGCGAGCGCTGTTGCCGCATGTGGTGGTGCCCAGGCTCGTGGTTGCCGTATGGTGTCACGGGCGAGATTGTTTGCGGAGGGCTGTAATCTGAGCTCCCTGCACCGCTCGATCCGCTCCCGCGCTTGCCGTTCCGTGCATCGAACGACCCATCGAGGCCGTTGTGTCCGCGGCTCCAAGTGCCGGCGCCGTTCGGCAGTGGCGGTACTTCTTGCTGCTTAGTGTTGAACGACGGGTGACTGGGCTGACTTGCGCTGCGCGAACGCCCGAGAGGTGGTGTCCCAACAGGACTGCTCGTGCTCGTGCTGCTTGTCGTGCTCGCCTGACTCGGGTATCGCTGCAATTCGGCTGGCGGAGCTGCGTTCTCGTACTGGCTGCGCATCCGAGTCGAGCTGAACTGGCTTCGCAGTCCCGGACGACCGTTAACGCCTGGGCCAAAGCTGCCATCCGAATTCGCGCTGGCGCCACTCATGGTAGATGACCCGCGCGGCATCGGCGGTCGTTGCCCAGGAGTGGGAGGCAGCGCACTGGTAGGTGCAGGCTGGAGCGGGGCGGGCACGCGAGTCCATTCGCGCAGGAGCGACCCGGTGGCGTCCTCTGTACGAGCACGATCACCTCTATAGCCTTGCTGAGGTTCGCGTTCCGGTGGCATGCTGTGTGTCGCTGGACCGCGCCGCCCGACTGGGGTGCCACGACCTGAGCCGCCGTACGAGGACGAGTAGCCACCGGCATCAGAGTCAAATTCGTCGTCCTCGTTTTCAAAGCCATTGAAATTGCTGTTTCGGCCGTAGTAGCTTGCCGTCGGTCCGGGATTCATCTCGGAATCGGTGGTGGTACCAGAGCGATACCGCCCACCTTGCACAGAGTTCGGCGGACCTGGGTACTGCATGTTCGACGCTGAATTCATCGCATGATGTGTCGGGAAGCTGTGAGGCATTGAAGGGTTGGTACTATTCTGCCTGCTGAGCAGAGCCTTCTCGGCACGGTCGGCAGCGCGCTTCGCTTGAATCTCTTGGATAAGCCGGTTGATCGCATTCTCCCACAACCGTAATTGCTCCTCCTTGGCGCAGCGCAGCGTGAAGTGCTCCTGATCGTCGTCGCCCTTCCAATGAACGTGCAGAAGCCACGCACCTGCTTGATGATAAGCGTGAGTTTACACGGCAGAAGATAGCCACGCACCGTTCAAGAATTGTGGCTTGGCGCCAGTGACGTTGTTCAAGAAAATGCGACCTTTGAGCAACAGTGGTGTTGTACGCTTGCGTGCGGCACCGGCGCCGGTGTAGCTTGGTGTCAGTTGCCCGTTGGGTTTCTTCAACAAACTGGAGCTCTTCCCGCTCTTGCGGCTGCTACGGTCGGAAGCTGCGACAGCCTCTTTGCAGCAAAGAATGATCTTCTCGAACAGGAAGACGTGGTACTCGCGGTCCACGTCGCTCTTGGTGACTGTGAAAACGTCGTCGAGGAGAAGCTCGCCGAGGTTGGCGATGTGGTGGCCTTTCCAGTCTTCGACGCGGGACTCGAGTGCCTTCATCGTTTGACGGTTGTCATTGCGGCGCTCGGCCTCGTTGATCTTGTCGGCAATGCGCTTGACGGTGGCATAGCCAGCCTTGAGCTCATCGACCAGAGGGTAGTCAGTATCCCTGACAGCCTTGATGAGTTCCTATGGACGGCAAGATTGACAAGGCGTCAATAAAGAGCGAAGCATGACAACGGGCGCAGAAAGATTCACGTACATTGAGAAGAAGCGGATACTTGCACACGCGCTGCACCGGTTTGATGAGGAATGCCGGCAACTCTGACGAGCTGATCACGCTGGTCGAGATGTTCTGAGGAAGACATGAGTGAGCAAGTTGTTGTCATCTGCGCGCGAGCGCCAATGACGCGCTGAGCGAGCTGACGGGAACAGGGATAGCCGGGGAGCAAGCAACGGGCATGGCAACGGGCGAGTGTTGCGGTTTGTTCCCGCGCAAAGGAAGCAGCGCAAAACGCCACTCACCGTCAGCGTGGAGTTCTCGCTTAGGACGATATCAGCGGCATTGGAGTAGTGTGCACAGTAAGGCTCGTAAACGGTGAAGCCTTCCTCCTGTGAGATTTGCCAAGTACAACCGGTTGTTGTTGGTTAGCCCAATGTCCAAGGTAAGGCGGCAGCATAAATGAAACGCACATTGTCCGTGAACAGACGACCCCAGTTTTGCTGAGGCCACGGCAGTTCTGCGAGCTGCTCCATGGAGATGAGGAAGCGCTGCTGGAAGTCGAAGAGGGCTGGAAGGTTCGGGAACATGCGGTGGAGGGTGTCGCGGTCGAGAATGTTGCGTTGTGCGAGCTCATTGGCGAATCCCTGCATGATCTCGAGCTCCGAGACATACTTTCGCTCTGTCGATAGGATTTCATGTACGACATGGGCGATGTTTTTGCCCGGGTCGCCTGGGACGAGTGGGGGCGATACGATGGAAGCTGCGCGAGGGCGGCCTGCGCCGGCAGGGGGCGAGTTGTTCTCGAGAGCGGAAGGCGGAGTGGGTGGGACGTCGTCGATGAAGACATGGGGCGGGAGACGGTCAACCAAAGCGGCAACGGTGCGGACGACCTTTGCAAAGCCGGTGGTGTTCCTCTCCTCGTTGATGAGGTCCCTGATCTGGAAGCCAACGTCCTCGCCGTCTGCAGAGAACTCGCCCTGCTTCTGGAGCTGGATGACATTTGTAACAAACAGGGCTGTGGCCCGCTGGCGGGCCTTGTTGTCTTGAAGGTCGATATCTTCCGGGTCGGTGTTGATGTCGATGCGCTGGGGCCCCGGAAGGAGATTGAACAGGAAACAGAGCGGCACGCCAAGGGCTAGACAGTCCCACAGATGGCTAACTGAGTCTGTACTCTGGCGAGAGCGTGCGACGTTGAGGTAGGGTGCAAAGTGGTATACGCGCTGAAGCCTGTCACGGAGTTGGCTGCATTGCTGGTACAGCGAGGTGGCCTGCGCCGCAGACTTATTGAGAGCAGATGGGGCAGCAAGTGGGATGTCAATCTGAAGCATCCCTTGCGCTGATGCAACGCTCTTCTTGCGCGCAGCAGTCGACGTCGACGCCGCGTTGGCCATGTCACAGAACGAGCAGCGGAACGGAAGGGAAAGCGGTCGCCAGCTTCGGCCGCTCCCGCCTAGACACAACACCTGGCCCTCGCCCGGTCACATCTAACTATCTCCCAAAGGCTCTTGTAAATTGACACTTAGTCATCTGGTCAGTACGTCGTATTCATTTGACGGTCACACTAAGCGCTTCGATCCAGGCGCGCTTCCTACTGCCTGGCACTCGTGCTTCCTAGACAGCCTCACACGGTCTCAGTCTGAGGTCCCCTCTCTGCGATGCCAAACCTATTTCCATACCCACGCTCAGGGTAGAGCTCTGCTAACAGCGGCATATGCTGCCGTTCAGCAATTGTCTCAGCACCCTCATTCCTGTCGCCAGCTGGTCGCCAGCAATACTGAGCAAACAAATGCCCCCTCTCAGGGACTTGGACTCTCTAATACACCCTCGATCCCCAGCGGTCCTGTCGTTGTGCAACATTATGCATAAGTCGTCCGCACGTGACTGTATTCTCCTCGTCTGCCTGTCCTTGGTCCAATAGCCTCCGTTCCGTCCGCGCCACACCCCCCTGCCAGCTCTCGTCCCACCGTAGGCTCCGGTATCACCGTTGCACCACGATAGGAGCGGAGACACGGCTGAAGCGGAACACCCGCTGCTACAGCCACTCCCAGTCACGGTCGCCGGTCGTCGCCTCGCCCCGCACTTTCACCAGATCGCACTTGCACCGACGTCGACGTCAGTGTTCGTCGTGACTAGGCTGGTTGCCTAGTACCTGCCATTCGCTCTTGTTAGCGGATTCCGCGAACCACGTCGTTGACCGGTTCTGCGGCCACAGCGAGCTTTACGAATCCCGCCGCCTCCCTAGAGCAATCCAACGCTGCTCTTCCTCCACGCGATGTTGCCAATCTCCATGCATGCCACGCTCCCTTTCAGTCGCCAACTGCTTCTCAATTGCGTGACCCCTATCTACCCAGGCTGTGTAGAGAGCTGTGACTCTGCTCGTCGCGGGAGCACCGTCTACATGAACCCCCTCTACCCCGGCGCGGAGATACGTTCTACCACATCGTCGCGCCATGCTTCTCGCAGTGGAACCATGTTACGCCGGTCTCATTGATTTGGATAGCGGCGCACGAGGGCCGAACGTGCACGGTCCGGCTTGCGCCACATTGATGGCGACCATGTTTGTAGTCGGCTTGGCTCCATATGGAAGTCCAGTCTCATCCCACTATCACCTTCTTCTGCTTGCTTGTCAGCATCTGGTGTAGCGATGATTTCCATCACCCCAGTTTTTTTACGGGTCGCCCGGCGAACTGAAAAGGCTACACCGAGCACAAACTCGTCTCACCCCGGTCACTCCTGTTTCCGGGCCCTGGAATCGCTTCCTCGCCGCTTTGTCCCTAGTTTTCGTGACCAATAACACTCATTTTCCGGCATGTACGTTTTGTGCACTTGAGTACGTTGAGGTGGCGTTGGGCCGCTTATCCCCACAGCGGAGAATCGCCCCTTGCTACAACTCCTAAGTCCTAGACAGGAAGACAATCACAAGCATGCTCGCTCTCCACCCAAGGCATCCCAGTTCTCACGAAGGCAACCTTCACCAAAAGGTTACGCAAGCATCGGGCTCAATACGACATTTCCGCACCCACAAACACCGCCCAGGCAGTGATGTGACAGAGTCCGCTACCCAGTGCTGGCCCAGATCGCTCGTGGGCGCGAGCGCAGCGTCACCTGAGACCTCTCGGCTTTGCATCGTTGGGTAAGGCTGTTTCCGAACGCCGCCGGCCGTCAATGCGGCCGCTGAACCACAACTCCCCAACTCTGAAGTAGAGCGGGCAACCTTATCGATTGACGGAGTGGACAGAGAACGCGGAGCGAGGCTCTGTTGTCAAGCAACGCACGTGAGGCAGCGCGGTAGGCGCGTGTATTCGAGAGTCTCGATCCTCAACTCACCCGCCTTTGGCTCACGATTGTCTGGTAACAGCGTCTTTTGCAGGGCTCATTTATCTTCTTGTTCATTCATCTCCATATATTTACCTTCATGCATAACCTTCGTATGCAACACTCAGCCTCTGGCTCTCCTCTCTAGAATGAATTTCAAAGGGACCCCTGGGCAACGCGGGGACTCAATTCACATGTAAGAGCCTAAACTTGTCCTCATCACCGGTGATACCAGAGCACTAGCGATGCTTTCGCTCTCGCTTGCTATGAAGCGCGACCTACGAACTTTGCTGTACGCCTATAGCATCATTGGATCGGCGCGCAGCGCACTCGCGTTCGCCAAACAACTTCGACGCAGGCGCGAGCAGCGGCAGTGAGTGTATAAAGACGTACGCCCGTCTACCCCTCTCTAAAGCTCTATTCTCGCGACGCACGTCTATTCAGAACGACTGGCCCGCATTCTGATGCCACGCCTTCTGCAAGGGGCCCGTGGACAGACAGTCTAACCCTATCGTTGGCAACATTTCCCGTTGCCTTTCGTCGTTCCTTTGCGGTGGCGCAGTCTTGGTATCCAGACAGCATTGGTGTTCCAGCATTTCTTGCTTCACCATCAATCTTATTCATACCAGCCGCATGGAGGGGCCAGGTCGTACTGTATGCATGCGCGAGCGCTCTGGTCTCGGCCCCACGACCGCCCAACGTCGATCGTTTCCTGCCACCAATCTGGACTCTGAATTGCCTCGGGAATGCTGTGCTGGTTTATTTGTTCGTGACGGAAAAGAATGGCGTTGACCCGGCATACGAGAAAATTGTCCTAAATGTATGTTGCTTGCTTTTGAATGGTGCCTCGCGTTCTCAACGTTCTCACCGCTAATGTGTTCAACAGCACTCTGGCGGCTATCTTCCTCGCAACAAGACCAAACAGGACATCGTCGAGCTCATCACGTCTACCGACTATCCTCGTATAACTCGGGAACAAGCCCGCGCCCTCGATCCACCAGCGCACCCTCTACACAGTCGCTATGTCTGTGCGGTTTTGCACCCCGACACCCCCAGCTGTCTCGAGAACTATCTCTCGAGCATAATACACGAATGCAGCAAGATATGGAAGTGGATGGGTGCGTTTGGACTGGCCGCCGTACTCTTCAAGCGCAGAGGAGCGACGTTTACACAGTAGGTTCTTTCGTGGATATGCCCGAATTTCGTCTCCTGAACACTCGTGTTTATTACAGTCCATGGTCCTCCCTCCGTCAATGGCTCAGCTACACAGCTAGAAGCACTCTCTTTGCTAGCGGCTCGATTGCCACCGCTTGGGCACTCAACATTTGCTTCTGGCAACGTGTGCTGCCCGCGACGAGCATGCGCCGTCTCCGGTGCGTCTCCGCCACACGACTTCAGGAGATACATTTCTCACGCTCATCGCATGCTTCACCTTTAGCTTGATGCTGGGTGGGTTAATTGCGTCACTGTGGATTCTCGTCCTTCCGTCGAACCGGAGGAAGGACATTTCGCTCTACGTGGCCCGGATGGCCGTCCTCAATGCATATCAGACATTCAAGGCCAAGACCGGTCACTCGATCCCGTGCGTCTCACTCCTCCGATAAGAGCGACATAGTGAACTGAATTTGATCCGTGCAGCTATGGGGAGGTGCCGCTGTTTGCTCTCGCCCTAACGAGTCTGATCAGGACGACCCGAGAGGGCAAACGGGTGAACGGACTTGCAGCTATGCTTGTCAAGCAGCTGGAACAGTAGTAGATTGTTCGGCTTCAGTCGCAACGCGACAAACAACGTAGTTGATTGATTGCTCCAGCTGAACCATCTGAGCTACAGAGAAACTAGTCCGAGTCACCATCATCATTCTTCTGCAAACAAAGTCAGTCAAGCGATCCATATATTACGAGAAGTCAACGACAACACTTGCTTGTGATGCGGCGGCGGCAGCAGCGGCAGCGGCCTTCTTCTGCTTTTCGCGCGTTTTGCGCAATGTTTTGAGCCATACGTCCAAAGGAGCACTTTTGATATCCAAATCCCTCTCCCACCGGTGCACCTCGTCCCTCTTGCCTGGGCCAAATTCGACTGTTTCGCGCTTACTTGAACTCCACGTTGCCGTCGCTTCCAGTTTCTCCACAAGCGTTTTCAGGGCAACGACACCCTTGTGCTGCGCCTTGGTACTTTTGATTGTCTTGCGGAGGGCGGTAACGATCGGGAAGACAAGCTCGTGAAAGGCGACACTCGTTAGGACGCAGTGCGACCATTCCGCCAGGACGAAGATGACTTCGTCGGTAAGGACTTCGGCATATACGCGCGTGCGGACATATGGAGCCGGCGCAGTAATGCAGACGTCAAGGTCGAGAGGCGGGAGCATCGAGGATTTGGGTTTCGAATTGGCCGAGAGTGCCGAGTTGAGGATGGGGACCAATGACGGAAAGAGAGGAATAAAGGTCCCCGTTTGGCGAATGAGCCGGATGAGCGAGCGCATAAGCTGCAGGTGCAGTGGGAAGGATCTCGGACTGGGAACGAGGCTACAGGGAACAGTTCAGCGTGGCCGAATCCGGTCAGCATATGAAGACCGACCTGATCGCGCCGAGAACGACTTGAACCAGAGGGTAAACAAGCGGTTGAACGTTGCTATGGATACCTGCTTTGTCGAGCTCACAAGCCCGTGCCAACAATAGACACCAAAAGTCGACGCTATGGACGAACTGCCAGTTATAGACCAGCTTATGTGCGTCCTATGAGAAGTGCGTCAGTCAGTCCCCCCCCCCACAACAGCAAGGCAGCACTGACCTTGCTCTTTTTCTTCATACTGTTGCGCAGGTGTACAGCCAGTTGCCGAATATAGCCAAACGCATGGATATACGCCGCGCCCAGGTTGACGCAGAAGACCTCCGATGCTGAGTTCTTCATCAGATTAATCACGGGCAAGCTGTGGATTGTCGTTTTCTTGCACGAGCGAACAAGAGTCAGATAGACACCCTGGCAACTGGGCGTGAGTTTGAGTGCAGATTAAGTGCAAAACAGCCCGCACCTTAAGGACGGACTCAGTGATGGCCTCGTCATTGGACTGGCTTAATCTTCTGATTGCGAGGAGCGCAGCGATCCGAATATCATCTTCGGCACTGGACCACAATTCCAACATTCCCTGTGGAGATATGTGAGTAAGTCGTTATATAGCACGTCACGTCGCACACCTTCAAGAAGATCTTGACAGTCTTCCGACTGCCGGCGAAGTAAGGGACAACCTTGGCAGTTTCCTTGCAGGCTAGCAAGATAGTATCGCGGTCGGGAGATTGTTCTACTAAGTGCAGTACGTTCTGGATGTACGAGTGTATGACACGTTGGAGTTGTTGCTGCTTCGCTGTCTGAATCGGCGGTTTACTGCGGTCAAAGTGAGGGACAGTTCCAAAGCTGAGATAGATTGCACGCACAACTTGTCGTTCGCCATCTTCTTGTACGGCATGTGATGCTCGAGAATAATGGGAGTATAGCGCAGAGTCGTCGTAACAACTTTGTTGAACACTAGAATCGACGTTATTTGGCCGGCTCCAAGTCGAATAGCGAAGACTCACCATCCGCATTGTCGATCGTCCATGCCAGCTCCGTATCTTCCTCGTTCATGTGCGCGGCTGCACGGAACGCGATCTGCAGCTTGCGGAACGCCGCGAGCGATCGGTGCTGCACCATATAGAAAGTTGTGAGCCACAGTGCAAACCGCACATAACAGATCTCGCACCTCCAGTAATGACTTCTGCCATCTGCGCAACGTATCCTTGGCGAGAATGGGCGCGCGATTGTCAGCTTCGTCAGATGCATTGTCCATTTCTGCGTCCTCGCTGGCGTCGTCCTCGTCTAAGGCTGCAGCGGGGGCTACATCCGTGTCAAAATCGAGTAGTTCCTGATCGTTCCGCTTCAGGTATTCATAAAACTCGGGGTCTTTGGCTTTGAGTTGCTCAAGTTCGAGTTTGTGAGCGCCCGCCTCTGCAAAGTCGCCATGAAATGAGTTAGAAAATCGCGCACAGCGATATTACACACCGTCAAACTCGTCGAGCTCGGCAAACGATGCGTCTCCATCGCTTTCGTCGTCATCTTCTGCGTCAGATTCATTGTCGGATCCTTCTGAGCCAGAGTTCTGCGTGACGCGCCAGGGTCAGTTTTCCCAAAGCTGGCATGTATCTGGACAAACACACCTCGTCTTCAGAGGCTGACCCAACCTCCGCATCCCGAGCCTCCAACATAGCCTCGTCTTCTTCTCCCTCATCGTCATCGTCATCACCATGTGCTTTCGCGCGTGTCTGACCATTCGCATTGCCAGACGGACGGCCACCAAGGCCTCTGCCTTTCTCCTCCTGCCGCCCTTGCTTTTTCTGCTGCTTCGCCCTAACGCGATTCTGCACTGCCTTGTGCTTATGCCGCGCCTGGATCGTCTTCTTGAGCTGGCCAGATTTGGCAAGCTTTTTCGACTGCTTCTTAGTCATCGTGGGAGATGAGCGATAACGGAGGAGACAGAGCGCAAAATCGAGTGGCCGGCGCTTTCGCGGTGGCACACGGCTCCGCAAGATCAACCTCTTCGTACAACGATAAATCCCACCAGTGAATATATTTAAACTATACTTGTACATGACATAGACGAGCCAGAAAAAGCAGGTATGAAAGTTGCCGTATCGTACAACAGGTTCTCACCATCGTGATCGTTCGTGCGTCTTACAGTATCGCGACTCGGAGCTCAATAACCAGGGTAGTAGCCGGAGCGCGGCCTGCCGTACGGGTCGACCCCACCGCCGTAGCTGGAGCCGAGACCAGGTGCGTAGCCTGGTTGTGCACCATAGAGTGACTGCTGCGGGTACTGTCCACCAGCGAGCATCATCTGCTGCTGTTGACCATACATACCTGCGCCTCCAGGGTACGCCCCGTACGCAGTCTGCGGCGCCCCATAGGCCGATGAGGCAGTCGCATAGGGTGCCACAGCTTGCATGGCCTGACCAGCACCCATATAAGGGGTCGCCAGCGCAGGGGCCATGCCAACCGCGCTGCCCGGATACCCGACTGCGCCGCTGGAATATCCCACCGCGCTGCCTCCGTACCCTACCGGACCGGGCGAGTATCCTACAGCAGGCGAGTATCCAACCGCACTGCCTCCGGAGTATCCCACTGCGCTACCTCCATACCCCATTGCACTCGAGGGACGGGCAGGATAGGAGTCGTACGAGTCTTCACGGTCACGGTACCCACTGGACGTCGACAGCCGCCGTTGCCGACGATAGCCACCGCCACTGCCGCCATAGCCATCATCATAGGGCTCCTCTTCCATACCGCCCACAAATGAATTCCGTCTCGAGCGCGTGCTGTATGCGCCTTCGTATGCATTGTAGCTGTCATAGTCATACCGCTATGGGCCGTTTGTGGCGATCCGGGAAAGTAGGGCGAACCAGATTGGGACGCGCAGGCAGGGCAGCAGGATAGCCCAGTCAGACCAAATGAACCATGAGGAAAGCGCACTTCAGAACTGACCTCGTTGAACACGCGCTGCGCGGTCGCCGCTGCAACCTCACATGCCTCGCGGCGCCCATACTTATCGCTGAAGCGGCCAGTGTACTGCCAGAGCTTAGATGCTGGCAAGGCGTCAACAGAGTAATTTGCGGTTCGAAACCACAGGGCAGCCGCACCTTCACCAACGGCCAGACCAGCCAAAGCCTCGCGCTCTCGCTCATGATCGTCACTCAATGGTTGGCGGTAGACGGCTTTGTGGTACTGCCAGATGCGAAGGGCCTCATACCCAGCCGCAGCGCCGACGTTGCGCGGCTACAGATTACCAGAGGTTCAAGCAGTGGTCAATCAATGTGCGAGCATCGTTGTGCCGCTTCCATACCTCCATTCCTGGAATATCCACGAGTCCTCCATACACTCTTCTGTGCCAGTATTTCGCTTCCTCTTTGCCAATTCCTGTGGTCGTCAGCTGAATACGAGGTCGATCGTAATGAGCCGACACGCACCAATTCCAACGAAGGCACCTCGAACACGTGCCCACACATAGTCGAACAGTGAGCTGCAGATTGAGATAATCAGTCAGCACGCTATTCGGAGTGGAAACGAGATGATCTGGACCGGACAGGGGATGAGGAACACGAAAGCCAGCACGTAGAGACGGATCAAGATACTCGTTATGGTGTCGAAGTTGAACATGTGAACAGAGCGAGTTGATAGGTGTAATCTCGCGTAGGAGGGCAAGGAAGGGAGGCGTGAGGGAAACAGTCCGCGCAGTCTGGCGAGGTGCGAAGTCAATGGCGCATGCTCCAGACAATCAGGAAGACATTCCATAAACTGATGGGCAAGCCAAGAGCATCCAAAAGGTTTAGGAGGGCATGCGAGCCGGACTTGCTCGTCAACGCGCGTGTGGCTCCCAGTCTCGGTCCCGAGCCGTAAACCTCATCCGACCTCATGACAGCATCGGCCAAGAATGGCTCAGCTGACACTCAGCTAGGGCATAAGCACCCCCTGCCAGGGCCTCGCGGGATCCGATCGCGTTGCACAAAGCGCAAGCCTCACTTACTTGTCCGGCTGACCGTAATGTGCCTATACCAGTCATGCTGTTAGCATCTGCCGAGAACTACTGCGAAAGCCTTACAGAGTAGTAGTCCGCTCCGCGCCCTGCACGTGATCGTTCGAGTCAGTATTCGGACTGCTGCGGACAAGTCTGCTGACGCACACGACGGTTGAGGCTGGTAAGTCGGCGCGGGAGGCGCAGCCAGCGCATACTGCTGGGAGCCCCATCCAGGTTGTGCCTGATACTGAGAGTAATATGCCATGTCGACTGCTTCAGGTAGGTTGCCTGGCAGGGGAAGTCTGCGAATGGAAACCCAAGGGACGCAAGTAAAGTAGTCGGAGAGAGAGCCGGGTTCACGCTCCGGCGCGCGCCTCTCTCTGCCTCCTGTTCAACAGTCGACATCGCACACCTTCCGACACGCGATGTTGGCGCGTCTGCTTGCAGGTGTAGCTTTTTGCTGCGCTTCATCTCTGGCAATGGTCCCGCCAATATTGCCTCCACGGCCTGCGAGGCGGCCGCTTGTCGTTTGGCATGGCCTGGGCGACTCTTACAACTCGCCGGCCATGCAGCGATTCATGGACGAAGTTCGCGAGAGACATGACGGGATTTTCATCCATTCTGTCTACATCGAGCCCGAAACCCAGGCGGACGAGAAAGCGGGCTGGTTTGGCTTCGTTGAGGACCAACTCCTTACGGTGGCCACTCAACTCGCTGGTGTTCCAGAACTGTCAAACGGCTTCGACGCTCTAGGATTCTCTCAGGGAGGTCAATTTCTACGCGCATACGTGGAGTGGTTCAACGATCCACCAGTAAACAATCTTCTGACCTTCGGCTCACAACACTTCGGCGTTGCGGACATTCCTGGCTGTCGACCGCGGGACCTTTTCTGCAACCTAGCACGGAACGCTGCACGTTCCGGCGTGTATACCGCTTGGGCGCAACACAATCTTGTTCAGGTTTGTCTTTGGCCTCTGCGTGATAGTCTAGAATTGACACTATGGTTGGGACAAAAGGCGCAGTACTTCCGCGACGAACGAAGACTACCGACGTATCTTGCTCAGAATACCTTCCTCACGCGCCTCAATAACGAGCTGCCCGATCTGCGCAACGAGACGTATGCGCGAAATTTCGCAGTACGCACATACAAGCTACGGATTGAGCTCAGGCTGCCACTACTAAGACATGTATACTGCGCAGTCGCTCGATAACCTTGTCCTTATTCTCTTCAGCAACGAGAAGACAGTTGTTCCAAAGGTGCGTGCTACTAATATGTTTACAATTATTTACGAATAGCTGGTGCAGGAGTCCTCTTGGTGAGCCAACCAAATTACATGAACCTGCGGTACTGAAACATTCCAGGTTTGGAAGCTATGCGCCTCGAGAAGGAAACGAAGAGCGCGTAGTACTCCCCATGCGTCTGCAGCCGCTCTATGTAGAGGATTGGATCGGTAAGACTTGCGATCTGGTGGCCTGGAACCGAGCTGAAACCAATCCGTTTGTAGGTCTCAGAACGCTGGACGAGCAAAGGAAGGTCCACTTCCTTACTTGCGATGGTGAACATATGTGAGTAATATCGACATTTTAATCTCGTTTCCATAATTGATTACGTTGCAGGGAGATAAATGATGACTGCGTGCGCGAACTTGACACTTTGGTCGAAACCATCCCTGACCGTATTTGCAGTTGGACCTCACGTTGTCGAAATTCGTCGGCGGATATCTGCCTGTGTCTCCAAATCTTGTACTGCAAGCTTCGTGAATCTAGCTGCGGTTCTGCTTTCCGAACCGTGTTCAAGTAAGAGATTCGCAATCTGGCGTGTCAAGTCCGCCAGCACTCTCTCCTTCCCGCCACCCCGCATCATGGCCGTGACCATGCGACGAGACGTCGTCCTATTGACACTCGGCG
>Ga0247815_10000794_pt1 | contig 24413 bp, 19 predicted proteins | sample UWRJL194509B1_FD_181014 | JGI IMG/M metagenome (GOLD analysis project Ga0247815, IMG submission 181014) | Plant litter microbial communities from Arlington Agricultural Research Station in Wisconsin, United States - UWRJ-L194-509B-1 | ecosystem: Environmental > Terrestrial > Plant litter >...
TGTAATCTTTCGTATTCTTTTATAAGCTCCGGATCATCAATCAGGTCGAGCGTTAGACAAAATCTGTTCATATATGTATTCTCAGTTTATTTGGCCATATGGTCATTTGCAGACAGGATTATTCATTATAATTATGATTCTGCAGCATCTGACGGGTATTTGGTTATCCAAAGGAAGGCAATTTTGATTTTATTTATTTTACCATATAAACGAAAGATTAAATGATTTTGGCATATTTACCAAAAATCAGCGATCATTTGTAACAAAAAATGAAACCTCAACTTTTAAAAGTATCTACTAACCCCGTAAACTCATTCAGTGCCAGGCAGGATAACGTTCCATATATCAACAACCGCTGGCACTATCATAATGAAGTGGAGCTGATCCACTTTAAACGTGGAAACGGAACGCAGTTTATTGGCGACAGCATTAAACGTTTCCGTTCTGGCGATGTGATCCTTATTGGTTCAAACCTTCCGCATTACTGGCGTTTTGACGACATCTATTTTGACGAGGAACTTGATACCACCGCAGATGTGCGGGTAATTCATTTTAACGAAACCTTCTGGGGAGAGACTTTTTTGAACCTGCCCGAAAACAAGCTGATTAAAACCACCCTTGAAAAAGCAAGAAGGGGTATCCAGATTGGCGGACATGCCAGGCATGAAATTGGGGACATACTGGAGCTGCTGCTGAAAGCAGAGGGCTCAAAAAAGATAATCCTGTTAATGGAGGCCCTAACCAGCATCGGAAACAGCAGTCAGGTAAAACTTCTTTCATCCATGGGGTTTAAGCACAACTTCGAGGAAACTGAAAATGACAGGATACACGCGATCTATGAATTTTCGCTGGCGAACTTCAAGCGGAAAATCCTGACAGAGGAGGTCGCAGAAATAGCCCACGTCAGTATTAATTATTTCTGCCGCTATTTCAAATCAAGGACAAGAAAGACCTATTCCCAGTTTATCAATGAAATCAGAATAGGTCACGCCTGCAAACTACTGATTGAAAACAAGATCAATGTAAAGCAAATTTGTTATGAAAGCGGCTTTTACAACTTCGCCAGTTTTCACAAGTACTTTAAATCAATTACAGGAAAAAGCCCATTGAGTTACCAAAAGGAATTTCATCAGGAAAGGAAAGAAGCTTCGCACAATTCTTCGCTGATGATCTGAGCTATTTCTTTTTAGGCACCTTCGCCCCTTCTTTTTTCGCCTCCGAAAGTCCAATAGCTATTGCCTGCTTTTTGGAAGTCACCTTTTTTCCGCTGCCAGACTTAAGTGTGCCTTCCTTCAATTCATGCATGGTTTCTTCTACCTTTTCACCAGCTTTTTTTGAATACTTTGCCATAATTTTAATGAATTAGGATTAATATAGGCTGGAACAATGCAGGAATCAGTCGGTTTTATATTTTTTACAAATAAATATTAATTCCACGTGGGCTATTTGTGCTTTTCCCGGTCATGTATATACAAGACCAGCAATGACAGAGATTCAAAAACAATATTTCCAGCAGATTTTAAAGAAATACAATGCAGGTAAGGCCTCTGCAAAGGAAATCAGTTTCCTGGAAAGCTATTACCGTTTATTTGAAATAACCGAAGAGCTTCCGCTGGACAGCGCCCAGGAACTAGCCATCAAAGACAAGATCAAATATCAGGTGGACCAACATATTACGCAGCATGAAAAATCAATCAGGCGCCCTGGCCTGCGCTATACTTTTCAACAATACGCCGTTGCTGCTGCTGTCCTGCTTATGCTTTCTGTCGGATCTTATTTCCTCCTTAAGAGACCCGATTCTACCGCCCAATTGTTTATTGCGGGCAGGCACCTTGCCCCCGGCAGTAACAACGCTACGCTGACACTGGCCGACGGTTCAAAGATCTCCCTAGCCGGATCAGCAAACGGGGAGCTTGCCACACAAGCGGGGATCAGGGTGACCAAGACTAAAGACGGCCAGCTGGTTTATACCGTTGAAAAAACAAATTCTTCAGGAAAAACCTCAGTTTATAATACCCTCGAAACCCCTAAAGGCGGACAATATCAGGTGGTTCTACCTGATGGAACCAATGTCTGGCTGAATGCAGCATCTTCATTACGATATCCAGCTGCCTTTACGGCCACGGCACGTGAAGTTCAGTTGGAAGGAGAAGCCTATTTTGAAGTTGCCAAAAATCCGGACAAGCCTTTCAGGGTGAGGAGCCATGGACAGGTAGTAGAAGTGCTGGGAACCCATTTCAATATCAACTCCTATCAGGATGAACCCGGTATCAAAACTACTTTGCTGGAAGGCAGTGTCCGCGTGTTGAACGCTGACCTGACCAGCGCTGCAGTACTTAAACCCGGGCAACAGGCTAATTTAACCTCAGGCGGACAGATCCAGATCAGCAACGTCGACCCGGAAGAGTTCGTCGCCTGGAAAAACGGAAAATTCATTTTCACCGATGCCAATATCAAAAGTATAATGCGGCAGATCTCCAGATGGTACAACGTAGACATCGATTACCGGGGTGAAATATCAAAAGAGAAATTCGGGGGCAGGACTTCGCGCTTTACCAACGTGGCAGAACTGCTTGAAATTCTTCAGTTAACAGATCAGGTACATTTTGAAGTTCAGGGAAGGAGGATCATCGTTATGCCATAAACTCTACTCTCCCCCCATAACGGTTTATCCTTAAAAAACCAGGAGTGCTGCAAACACCCCTGGCTATCTTTTGGATTCACCCATTGAATATAATGCTTAGAACACCTTTCAACTAAACCCAAACCACTAAAGTATGAATTTTTATACTAAACTACTGTGCAAACCTCCGGGCTGTACGGCTAAATTACTGTTGATTATGAAACTAACTTTTGTTTTACTGATCACTGCATTTCTACAGGTAACCTTTGCGGCAAGTGCCCAGAACATCAGCCTCCATGAGAAAAATGTTTCATTGTATCAGATTTTTGATAAAATCAGCAAACAGAGCGGTTATGATTTCGTATACATTGATGCTTTGTTGAATAAAACAAATGCCGTAACTATTGATGTTAAAAATGTCCCGTTAAAAGATGTTCTCGACCAGGTATTCCAGGGACAGGAACTAAAGTTTACAATCAGGAACCACACTGTGATTGTACAACAGCTGAAAGATTCATTTTTTGATAAATTCCTGAATTACATCAAATCAATTGATATCAGCGGTAAAATTGTTGGAGAAGATGGCAGGCCACTTGCCGGCGCCAGCGTAAAGGTGAATGGTAAAAACCAGGTGTCTACTACCGATGGTAACGGAGTGTTTACGCTCAAAAATGTGGATGAAAACGCCACCATTACCATTTCCTATATCGGATACATATCAAAACAGTTGAAAGCCAGCGGTAATGTCGGCACCATTCAGATGCAGACAGATAACTCTAAACTGGAAGACGTAGTAGTAGTTGGTTATGGAACCACTAAGAGAAAAGACCTGACAGGATCTGTGGCATCGGTGAATGTGAGTGAAGTTAAAGACGCACCTTTCATGAGTATAGACCAGGCACTGTCCGGCAAAGCAGCTGGTGTACAGGTTGTGCAGGGCGATGGCTCACCGGGCGGCGTTGCACGGATCAAAATCAGGGGAGGAACTTCTATTCTGGGCGGTAATGATCCCCTATATATTATAGACGGAATACAGGTAACCGTGCAGAACCGATACATACAAAGTCAGGGTGAGGTGGTCAATCCACTGTCAGGCTCAGATGCCAGCGGTAACTCCGTTAGCAGTGCCTTTGCCAGGGGGCTGAATAGCCTCGGAGGCCTAAACATCAACGATATTGAAACCATAGATATTCTTAAAGATGCATCTTCCACTGCAATTTACGGATCCAAAGCGGCCAATGGTGTGATTATCATTACAACAAAGAAAGGCAAGCTGGATCAGAAACCGACAATGGAGGTGAACTATTATACTGGTATTTCATCCCCAAGGAAAGAAAAACTGCTGGACGCCGACCAGTATAAAATGATTATGACCGAAGCCGCCAGAAACCTGGTAAACTCTCCCCCGCCCACTATCCCTATGGGACCAGTGAGCCCTACGGCATTGAATATTCTAAATACACCCAATTTTCTCGGTAACGCAAACACCGACTGGCTGGATCTTGTACTGCGTACAGGTATCACCCATAATGCTGATTTCTCCGTCCGCGGTGGTGGAAAAGGTTCCCGGTATTATACCTCTCTATCTTACACGAAACAAGATGGTATAATTAAAGGAACCGATTTCACCCGCATATCTGGTAAGGTTAACCTTGATAATAACATTACCTCGAAACTGCGGACAATTACCAATATTAATTACGGTTTTACTGTAAATAACATCACCAACGGAGCCTATACCCAGGCATTGCTGGCGCCGCCTACATTTGAGCCCTACAATGCTGATGGCTCGATCAATGCATTCAACGGGAACCAGTTGGGCTCCTATGCTTCATCAGGCATTCAAAACCCATTGGTACTGATCAACGGCATCAACCGCGGAAAAAATGCCTCATTACAAGGGTCGGTTGCACTGGAATACGACATCATTAAAGACCTGAAATTCAGAACCGTAGGCTCAGTTAATTATAATGCATACCGTCAAAGGAATTATACACCTGGTAACGCGCTGATTGTCACTGACAGTGGTGCAGGATCTTCGCAAAACGGTACTGCCACTCAGGGACAAACGGAAACGACCAGTTTGATGTTTGAAAACAACCTGAGCTACAATAAACAATTCAACGAGAATAACCGTATTGATGTCATCATTGGCACCTCATGGCAAAAGGATAACAGCAATACCTTCTCAGCGAGTGGCCAGGGCTTTCCCGACGATTTTGTGCTGAACGACCTGTCTTCAGCAGCGGTTACGTTGCCAAACATGGCCTCCTCTGGACAAAATTCACTCTTAAGTTTTTACGCAAGGGCCAATTATGCCTTTAAAGAGCGATATCTGTTCACCGTAACCGGACGGTCTGATGCATCCTCTAAATTTCCCAAAGATAATCGCACCGCTATTTTTCCGTCTGCAGGTATAGCATGGCGATTGTCCCAGGAGAACTTTCTTAAGAAAGTTAGCTGGATTGATGACCTCAAAATCAGGGCCAGTGCCGGTTACACAGGTACGCAAAATATTGGCGACCACATGTTCCGTACATTGTATAGCCCTGTTTCTTATAACGGAACCAATGCTCTGGTACCCTATCAATTGGGAAACAACACGATCAAATGGGAATCTACCCTCCAAAAGGATGCGGGGATCACATTTTCCCTCTTCAGGTCACGGCTTATTGCTGATGTAGGTATCTATGAAAAGAATACCACAGGATTATTGTTCAACCTGCCGTTGCAACCAAGTTCTTCATTCGGCAGCGTTTATGCTAACCTGGCCAGTATAAGAAACCGGGGACTGGAGATTGACGTAAGGGGCGATTATATCCGCAAACGCAATTTCTCCTGGAACGGTGCCATTAATTTCTCTTTCAACAGGAGTCTGGTAACCAATATTAACACCAAATTTTCTGACCCAAGCGTCTCGGGTGCATACCTGGGTAATACCATTATTAGCGAGGGCCTTCCAGTGGGATTGTTTTATGGTTCACAATTTATGGGGATAATCAATACTGCTGAACAACTGGCTGCCTATAAAAGAGAGTATAGCTTGTCTCCTTTCATCTCACCATACCTAAATATCGGTGATCCTATGTTTGCAATAGCTAATCCAGGCGGATTTGCCAGCACCAGTCTGATCATAGGCAATGCGGAACCTAAATTTTATGGTGGTTATACCAATACACTGAACTACAAAGATTTCTCACTGATCAGCTTGTTCAACTTTAGCTATGGAGGGAAAATCCTTTACCTGTCTGATATTCAAAATCAAAAAATCACAGATCTCAGTAATAAGAATATCAGAATACTTGACCGGTGGACACCAGAAAATACGACCTCTGAACGCCCAAGACTGATTTACAGCCAGGGGGGGCAAATCGGAACATCGAGCAATAACATTTATGACGGCTCCTTTATCAAGTTAAAAAGTGTAACCTTAAGCTATCAGCTTCCAAGAGCTTTTATGGATAAGCTAAAACTGCAAACCGCCTCACTGTATATGTCTGCGACCAACCTGTTTACGATCACCAAATATCCGGGACCAGATCCAGAAGTAAGCAATGATCCTTACAGTTTGATCAACGGATACAGCGATGCAAGTGGTTACCCAACGGTAAAACAATACACAATTGGTTTCAGATTAGGATTTTAAGTTTCAAAAGATGAATAAGATATTTTTATATACCTTCCTGATGGCCAGTCTGCTGTTGGCTTATGGATGTACAAAACAACTGGATAAACTTCCAGACAACGCAAAAGTTGAAGGGAATGCGATTACCGATCAATCGTCCGCAAATATTGCTTTAAACGGTGTTTACTTCAGGCTCGCAAATGCGAACAATAGCTTTGCTGACTGGAGGCCAAACCAATTGATGGGAGGGCTATTTTGCGGTTACCTGGGTAATGCTACCGGTGGTAATGGGGACGAAAACAATATATTCGGGAACACCAATTATACCTCACAATGGACACGCTATTACGGACAAATTAATGCCGCAAACGGTCTGATCACTGCTGTTGAGGCACTTCCGGACAATAAATTTGTAAATGGCAGAAAGGCACAGATCCTTGCTGAAGCGAAATTTCTGCGCGCTTACGCCCATTTTACTTTGCTGAGTTATTTTGGACAATGGTTTGATATCAACAGCCCGTTCGGAGTGATTAATCAGGAGGAATTTATTACCCTGACCAATAAAAACAAGCCCAGGAATACGGTTAAAGACAGCTATGAATTCATCCTGAAGGATTTAGACTACGCAGTAGCTAACTGTCCTGCTACCAGCACAAACGTGTATGCCAACAGATGGACGGCCATGGCACTTAAAATGCGGGTTTTGATTAACCGCGGGCAGGGCGACGATTATGCCCAAACCGCAGCATTGGCAAATACTATAATTGCAGGAAGCCCTTACAGCCTGGAACCCAACCTGAAAGACCTGTTTTATACCAAGGGCCTTGCAAGTACTGAAGTTATTCTCGGCATTAAGCCGCAGGCTAACCAGGAGCTGGTGTATGATAATATGAGCGCGAATTTTATTGGCCGCTCTGCAATTTATGCAGCTAAGCCCAAACTGGTGGCACTTTATGAAAATGACCCCAGAAAAAGCTGGATAATTGGCGACCAGTACAGAACCAGCGGACAAAATTATTTTATCAAGTTTGTACAGCCAACCCGCCAGTCCACTGTTATTTCTGAAAGCGGATATGTATTCCGGTTAACGGAAGTATACCTGATGCTGGTTGAAGCTACTGTGCGGTCGGGCGGTAACCTTGCAGCGGCAAAAACACGTCTTAAAGAAGTACTTTCGAAATCGGGGATTACCAACTATACTGAAATTGATGCCGCTAACACAACAGACGCGCTGTTGAAACAAACCTATCTTGAATACTCAAGAAATATGGTTGGCGAGAATGGCATCGAATGGATGGCCCTCTTACGTTTACCTGCATCGCTCATTACTGAGCTAAGGCCAACAATAACGAATAAAATCCAATATATCCTGCCAATACCAATGAGTGAACTGCAAATCAATACAGCTTTTGGTCCCCAGAACCCAGGTTATGCGGGGCTATAATTTGGTGATAAAGGTTCTGATTTTTAAGATTTTAATTGAGATATACGATGAAGTTATTTAATTTTTCTGCGGTCTTACTCAGCTTAATGCTGTCGGTCGCCGTTCCTGCACTGGCATCTTTGCCCCTGGAAAAAATTCCGTTAAGGGTACTGTATGTGGGTTACCATCCTGAAAGGCCCATGCCGGCAAATGTAGTTTACTACAGCACATCTGCTACTGTAGTGGAAAAAGTATATAAAACCAGAATGGCAGATTTCAGGTCCTTCCTTGAAAGTCATTTTACATCAGTCGAGGTAGTAGATGCGAGAGACTACACCCCTGCTCTGTCAGAAAATGTGGATGTAACCGTAATGGATGCAGGCCCGGTAAAACTTCCTGCTGATTTTAACCGCCCTATGGTGCTTATGCATGCCATGGCACCTAACATTGGTTTACCTATAGGATTAAAATTCGACTGGTACTGCCAATGCCTGGACAACGACGCGCTAAATATCAATACAAAACACGAAATCTTTCATACACCTAACGCTGTAAAGTTAACGATGACCAAAAAACCAACACCAGGGTCGTTTTTTAACGGATTTCAGGGGGCCAAAACACCTAGAGAGATGATGATGTGGAACGTTGTGAAAGACGATGCAGATGCCAATGGCAAATATGTGATTGGCATGGTTTCGCACGGCGAAGGCTTTAACGACTCTCCTGATGCCGAAGCTATCTCGGGCGGCGTTTGTCTTAAAAATGCGGAAGCAGTGGCACTTGGTAGGCAGGGAAATTATTTTATGTGGGGTTTTGCCGCCTCTCCGGATTATATGACAGAGGAAGCCAAAGATGTGTTTGTAAACACCATCTGTTATATAAAAAAATACGACCGCATGCCGGCAATCGTGAAGAAAGTACAAATCGAAACCCGGGAGGGGATTGATGAAAAAATGTACCGTATTGATAAAAAATTGTATCAGAAAGCCATTGTATCGAGACGTGAAGGAAATGCAAGGATGTTAAAATTGCAGCAGGAACTGAAGGACAAAAAGGCAGCCGGAGAAGATATCGGACGAGGGAATGAGATGTTTTTAAAAATGCCTGTAACCAATGAAACAGAAAGTTTTGAGGACTATCTTAAAACTCAGGCCGGTGAAGCACTCTTTAAAAAGTTTGGCACTAACACTACTTTATATCACCAGTACTATCGTAGCAACTATGAATATTTCTATCCCAACGGCAGCTATTCCCTTCAGCTTGACGATGACGTACGCAAACTCGGAATTTCGAACCGGAAAGTAGAATTACTCGAAAAATGCATCAGTTTGCTGGAGGCAAAACAGGATGAAGCGATGGCCAGAAGAGTGCTGGAAAGGTATACTACGGAGAAGTTTGAGGGCGTTGACGCATGGAGGTCATGGCTCAACGAAAACAAGGCCAATCTCTTCTATACAGAAGCCGGAGGATTTAAATTTATGGTGAATACCTTCGGTAAACCGGTTCCAAAAGCTATTCAAACTACGCACGTGCAGCCACCAACAATGAACGATCCTGTTTCAGTCTCAGCTGAGCTGGTTTATGGAAAAGATAAAACTATCGCAGAGGTTATCCTGCACGCTGATATTCTAAAAGGCTGGCATATTTATGCTTTTTTACCAAAGGACAGTCCTTTCATACAAACGGAAACAATACTGGAACTACCAGAGGGTGCCGTAGCCAAAAATGAATGGGAAACTTCGGCGGCAAGCCCGTTTCCTGGCAGCAATGGCACGTTTGTTTTTGAAGGTAAAACAACTTTTAAAGTTGCATTAAACCTGGCAAGTGTGAAGCCCGGGGCAGTCATTAAATGCGGAATATTTTACCAGACCTGTGACGAAAACAAATGTTTACAGCCAACCAGGAAACTGATTGCCCTAAACCTGTAAAGCAAACCCTGTTATTACTCCCTATATCTATCTGTAACCCGGCGGCATGCCGCTGGGTTACCTTTTAATTGAAACTGACATGAGATTGAAATATATTTATTCCCTGTTAACCCTGTTGACCTTTGCCTGGAAACCTGGCATGTCCAGTGAGCAGACATCAGCAAAAATACCTCTTAGTGTTCTCTATGTAGGCTATAGCCCTGAAAAACCGATGCCGGCCAGGATGGTCTATTATGCAACAAAAGAAGACCGTTTCCAGGAGATTTACAAAAACAGGATGGCCGATTTCCGCACCCTTCTGGAAGGAAAATTTACCAGTGTGAAAACCGTTGATGTTCTTGACTACAATGCCACGATGTCTAATGCATTTGACGTGACCATCATTGATGCAGGACCTGTTAATCTGCCGGCAAACTTTGATAAACCTGTAATTTTAATCTCGGCAATGGCACCAAATGTGGGTATACCTGCGGGATTAAAATTCGACTGGTATTGTCAGTGCCTTGATGGTGAAGCATTAAATATCCGCTCAAAACATGAGATCTTCAATTTCCCGAATAAGGTAAAGCTGACGATGGTGAATAAACCGCTACCGGTGATGTTTGCCGTTGGTTACCATGCCGTTGGCATGCCAAAAGAAATGCCGAGGTGGAAGGTCTCAGAAAGTTACTCTGATGACGCCCGGTACCTGGTGGGTATGGTGTCTCACGGTGAAGGATTTGATGACTCACCTGATGCTGAAATCATTTCCGGAGGGGTAAATGGCAAAAATGCAGCTGCTGTTGCCCTGGGCCGTCAGGGAAACTATTTCATGTGGGGATTTGCCGAATCGCCGAAACTAATGACGGAAGAAGCTAAAATGGTTTTTGTCAATGCGGTTTTTTACATCAAAAAATACGATAAAAAAGTACCTATTGTGAGAAAGGTACAAAACCTGACCAGGCCATACGTGAAAGAAAAAATTTACTGGCTCAGCAAGGAAGTGTATCAGCAAACACTAACAGCTAAAGCAGAAGATATTGTGCGGATGAAGAAGATGCAGCAGGAGCTGCGGGATAAAAAAGCTAAAGGCGAAAACATTGGTAAAGGCAACGAAATGTTCCTGCAGATGAAGCCTGACACATCTGTCCCAACGTTTGAAGATTATCTTAAAAATATAGCTGATGGCGGACTGTTTGAGCGTTTTGGTACCAACACCGGATTGTACCGCAAATATTATACAGATAATTACGAATATTTTTACCCGCAGGATGCAGATCACCTGCAGCTGGACACAGATGCAAAAGCATTGGGTATTTCTAACCGTAAGCTTGGCCTGCTTGAAAAGTGTATAGATCTGCTGCTTAAAAACCAGGATACCGCAAGGGCTGAGCGTATACTGGAACGGTACACCACAGAGAAATTTTCAACCGCTCAGGAATGGAAAAAATGGCTCGATATCAACAGCAAAAAATTGTTTTATACTGAATCTGGCGGTTTTAAATTTATGGTAAACACATTCGGCCAGCAAGCAGCAACTTCCCGAGCTGCCTTTCCGGTGTTCAGTTATCCGGACACTACAGGAAAGATAATCAATTTAAATGCTGTGAAGGGAAAAAAGGCGACTGTAGTTATATTTTGGGCCAGTTGGTGCGCCCCCTGCCGGAAAGAAATCCCAGAGTTAAGAGCGCTATACGAAGAATATCACAAAAAAGGGATTGAACTGTTAAGTATCTCAGTTGACCAGAAAATAACTGCCTGGAAAAAAGCCGTAGCGGAAGAAAAAATGCCCTGGCCCAATGTGGCTGATTTCCCATCAGGAAGCAAACCTATTATGGATGTGTTTGGTATCAATGCCGTGCCTTCCCTGTTCTTAATTGACGAAAATTTAAATATTATACTCACAGATCCTACTCTAGAGGAACTGAAAAACAAACTTAAAACCTTATAGTGGCGAAAAGGCAGGCAATTTATCCTGAAATCTGCTCTTTAACTTCATTATTATATACTGCTAATACGATTTTACTTTGATCTACCTATATTATTTTTAGATTTGGGTATTTAGGGTGATGATGTATCAGGAAAATTCCCATCAGGCGGAAGATGCACTGCTTCTGCAGCAGTTAAGTGAAGGTAATAAGTCTGCTTTTAATATTTTATATGATAAATATTGGAAACAGGTATTTGATGCTGCCTATAAACGGTTAAATGATGTGGACAGCTCTCAGGATATTGCACAAGAGGTTTTTACACAGCTTTGGATAAGAGGCTCTCAAACAAAGATCGAGAACCTTCCTGCCTATCTCTACGTTGCTGCCAGAAACACTATGTTTAAGTTTCTTGAAAAACAGGGCCGCTATACCAGCATACCTGAACTGGTAAATCAGATAGAAGATCCCCTTGACCGGGCAGATGCGGATATCATATTTACTGAGTTTCTCAAAGCTTTTAACGCATTAACTGATGCGCTGCCTACCCAGCAGCGTATTATTTTTAAAATGCGCTTTGAAGACGACCTGAGCAGTCAGCAGATTGCCGACAAGCTACTCATTTCTCCAAAAACCGTACGGAACCAGCTGGGAAAAGCACTGGCAACTTTAAGGACCTCTCTGCTCCTGCTCTACTTTATACTATTTCTGTACCAGCAGAAGTAAGACGAGTAATGAATATCAATTTGGCAGTAATTAAAAAAGGACCAGTGTTTAAACTGATCCTTCATTTTTTTACATGTACTTTTTATTATTTCATTGCTGACAAAGTCGATTTTAACGTTACAACCGATGCAGATGTTGTTGCCGGTGCTTTGAAGATAGCATTTGCTGCCATTGCTTTACCATAAAAACTTTTGTTGGCAACGGCATCAATATCCAGTGATGCACCATTTAGTGAGATACCAGCAAAAAGACCTTTACTTCTTGAGTAGGAATATACTTCTGCTTCCAGTTTATAGTCTGTATTTGCGGTAGAACTTCTGCCTACAGGACCGGCAGCTACCGAAAGGTCACCTCCCAATGTAAAACTGCTTTTGTTGATTTCCGTTAAACTTGCACTATGTCTGAATACCAGGACAAGGTCTACAGATTGCACACCAATTTGTGCACCTACACTGCCGCCAGTCATAGTTACAAAAACAGGGTTACTCCAGGTACCGTCTGGTTTTTTCACCATTGCAATACCTTTACCACGTTTTCCACCAACTACAAGTCCGGCATTGATCAGCTTTGGAACTACAATAATTCCTTGTGTAACAGCCAATAATTCGGCCGGTATAGATTCCTTCATTTTGCTGAAATCTGTTAGGACGGTAGTTGCATCCTGAATTTTCTTCTCTTCTTTAACCTGGGCATTTGCCGAAGCTCCCAGAAAAATTCCTGCGCATAAAAGCAGGATTCCTTTTAGTTTTGTAATTTTCATAGTATGATGTTTTGTTCTATAATCTCCTGAAACCAGGTTTAGATGATACAAACAAAACAAAAGCCAGAATTACCATCAGCATAATTATCCCTGTAATATTATGAAACTACTACAATTGGAATATTTAGCTGCTGGTAATCCTGCCAGATCAATAAACCTGCATAACCTACCTGTTACCAGGCTTCTGGAAGCCGTGCGTAGTGGTAGTGATGGTTACTGTAACCGTATCTGTTGGATCCGGACCCTTAGTTTCTGTAGCAGAAAATTGGAAAAGCGGTTTAATTTCTAATTTCAGAGATTTTGAGATTGACTTTTTCATGATGTAAGGAATTGGTTTACATCAATTGTAAGTGTGTCTCAACTGATTAAAAAAGTTATTACGCGAACGCCCGGAATGTCGGGGTAAATGACCATATTATCCCTTATATTTGAATATATGGTTTTCGCAAAAAACATAAAAACCGCCAAATTTTACCGCATCCACATCCTGGTATGGATAGCGTTTATTGTTTATGAGTCTTCGATCAGTATTTTCCTTTCGCACAACTTCTGGACACCGCTGGATTATTTCAATGCCTATTTTGTTAACATTGTCCTCTTCTATTTAAACGCCCATTTTATACTACCCTACACTTACAAGAAACCCTTTTACATTACCGGGGCATTCATTTTGCTGGAGCTCATTGGCTCTATCATCGTGAAGTATACATTCTCGGAAATTTTCCTGCATATGGGCCTCTCCACCTATGATCCTTTTGTAGACCTGTATACAGGACTGGTGCAAACGGTATGGAGATTTATCTATTTTACCGGTCTAAGCACAGGATACTGGTTCGCCCTGCACATCATTGTACAGCGCAGGGAAATAAGTGACCTTGAAAACGGCAAGCTACAGGAACAGCTGCAAAAAGAACAACTGCAGAAGAAACTGGCCGATTCTGAAATTGCCTACCTGAAATCACAGATCAACCCGCACTTCCTTTTCAATACGCTGAATTTCCTGTACAATACTGCCCTGAAAACTTCTGAAGAATTATCTACCCCTATCCTGTTACTTTCAGATATTATGCGTTATGCACTTACGGACACACCGCAAACTGGAAAGGTAGATCTGGACGACGAGATAGCGCAAATCAGTACTTTTATCGACTTAAACCAGTTCAGGTTTGACCATAATTTAAAAATGTCATTTAATGTTACAGGTAATACTTCCCCGGTAAAAATACTGCCTTTAATTTTACTTACCCCCGTAGAGAACATTTTTAAGTACGGTGACCTCCGCAATGAAGAACACCCGGTTAAAATAGATCTGGAAATCAGTGGTAATCATTTGCGGTTTGCCAGCCGGAACCGGAAAATCAAATCACGCCAGGCATTAAACAGTCATGGCATAGGCCTTAAAAACCTGAAACTTCGTCTTGATGCCTATTATTCTGATGCGCATCAGATCAGTATCGTGGAAGACGAAGAGAACTACATTTTTGAACTACAAATAACTTTATAAGTTTATGTATAAATGCTATATCATAGATGATGAGTCACATGCCATCGACACATTAGTAAAATATGCTAAAGACAGTGGAATACTGGAAGTGGTAGGCACGTCGCAGCGGCCTATGGAAGCTGTGAATTATATCAATGAACATCAGGATATTGATATCACCTTTCTTGATATTGATATGCCGGATATATCGGGACTGGACGTTGCAGATCTGATTTATAACAACACGGCCATTATTTTTACTACCGGACACGGCGGCTACGCAGTAGAGGGCTTCAATAAAAATATCTCAGACTTCCTGCTAAAGCCGATTTCATTTGCAAGGTTTGTAAAATCATTGAACAAAGTGATAGAAAGCCTGAAAAAATCAAATTTGAAAACACAGAAAAGTGATACTTTCTTCTTCGTCAATCCGGGTATTAAAGGCAAGGTATTGAAGATAAATTTTGATGATGTTGAGTATATTGAAGGGCTGAATAACTATATTGTTATACATACCCCTACGGACAGCCACATCATTTATTTAACCATGAAGGAGATGGAGGCAGGATTGCCTGCTGATATTTTTATCAGGGTCCACAAATCGCACATTGTCAACATCAATAAGGTAACGCAGATAGAGGGTAACAAAGTGATCATCGATAAAAAGATAGTTCCTGTTGGCTCTTCGTTTAAGGACAGCCTGGCGCAAAAAATCAACACACACATTATCAAGACCCACCGCTAGCAGTATAATTTAGGTATGACTGATGTTTTTTCATAAAATGATAAATGAGGAATTCGTATTCCCTGGGGGTGTTGTCAAATATCCTGTTGATATGCATATGCACCAGGTTAATCAGCAGGTTATACTGCGCTGATTCCTCCCAGTGTTCCATTTTGCCAGTCAGGTTTTGAAGCATGACTTCATAATTGATCCAGGCCATTGTACCTTTACGAAGGTTCAGAAACTGCTGGTTTTTTATCAGTTCCTGTTGAAATTTCCTGTATTTTGAGTCCATTTTGTGCAAAACCTCCCTATCCCTGCTAAATTCAGCAGATACTGTACGCTGCGCCTCGGTTAAAAAACTATTCCGTTTGATGCTATCGGGGATAAAACACCGGATGATGTGGAGTGAACTGTTTACCGCAAAGCTGAGTTTAAAGGAGGTATCGAGTTCTTTGCCGGTAAATATCGAAAGGATAAATTCGCTGTCACGATAAAAAAAAGACTCAGCCTCGCTAATAAGCGATACCGAATACTTCTCCAACTCACGCTGATAGGTATCCAGGACGACATCTGTTACTTTGCCCTCTGCGGCCCAGGATTCCAGCTTCCTGACCAGATCTGACAACAGGTTATGCGGCGATTTCAAGGCAGTATAAAACCTGAGCCGGAGATGGTGTGCCGAATCGCGGTACCTGATAAAAAACCATTTGAAAGCGGGGTTCTCTTTTTTATATTTCCGCGTTATGGGCAATACGAAATTAAGTAGTATTTCATCTGTAAGTGAATAGTGTGCATAAAGTTTAACGTACAGCCATTCCTGTCCGGGCATGAAAGAACGCTTCACCTTCAGATAGTCTTTCTTTTTAGCCAGGGCCGGCATGGATGGCAGATGATATGACTTGTCCCGGTTTAAAATACAGGCCACATACTGACTGGCAAAGTGCTGTTTGCCGGTGTTTTTCAAATCCGGCTGCAGGGCAAAAGTATATTCAGTTAACGTTGCCCTGCTTTTATTTTTGATACATTTTCTAAAAACGGAATGGTCACTACTGCTTAATCTATTAAAAACCAGGTAATTATCACCTTCAAGCAAGCTAAAATACGTTGGGATATTCAAATCCTCCATCAATCCATCTCCCGCCGTGATTTTACCAATCTGTTCCTTATTTAATACCCATGTGGCCGGACTAAGTACCGCATCTTCTACTTGCAGACGAGGGTAATAGTCCATACCGGGGAACATATCCTGCAATGAACAGGACAGGTTCGATTGCAGGCCCTGGAATTGAAGATCGCACAAAAACCTGAAAACGGGTATGGCAGACAATTTGTAATTGTACGCCGAGCTCAATCGCGGGATAATAAATCTGTTCAGTTTTACAGAACGTAGTAATACCTGCTGGTCCCTAACCGAGATGACGAGGTCGCTCAGTCTGATAGTAAATTCTTCAGCCCGCATGGTATGGGTCAGAACGGGGATTTCATAATCATAATAGTGTGCCCGTTGATTGATATTGGCACTACGGTCGTTGGGCGAAAAGGCAATCTCAGCAAACACAAAGTCGTTGTTTAGTTCCGTTTCATGTTTGCATATCAACTTTAACGCGGCTGCAACCTCATTCTCCTCTTCGCCAAACCTGGCACTGAGCTCAATTCCTGAAACACCACCTATGGCGTCAATCCATAATTCCTGGTCTATATGTTTAAACAGGACGAACAATCCTGGCGGCAATATATGTGGACTGGCAGGCAATTGTGCAAGGTCCTCTGCGCTGATCACAATTTTATCTGTACAGGAGGATTTCAGATTATTCCATTTTTTAAAGATGAGTTTTTCTACAGCACCCCAGTTTGCTCTGTTATCTTCTTTCTCTTCTACATAAAAATCATTGATAAAGTTATCATCCTGAGCATTGAACGCAGCTGCAAGGTTTTCATAACCAAGACCCGAACCTGGGTCGAGCACCAGCATCAGGGGCACCTCCTGCTGGTCGTACTTCTGAATAAAGGCATCCAAAAACCTACCCATTGTACCCACTGGCCTGGCGGCGCAAAGTTTGTCCAAATTTGCTATCAACGCGATGAGCCTGCCCGTCACACTAGAATGCAGCCCACCGCTGATGTTGCGCTGATACAAGCTATACGAACTGGCCCTGCGATGAGCCATCAAATTAATGTGCCTGTTTAATGCTAACCAATCCTGTGCAGGCGCTTTGATTTTCATCCGGAATGTCCTGAAGTTATAAAAATCTACACCCCGGTATCTTTCCAGTAACCTTAGACAACGCTGACTAAAATTAGTTCCTGTAACATTTGGAGTTAAGGCAGATACGACCACCTGTCCTGCCAGCAAACTACCAAAATATTCTTCTAAAGGCAGGTCATCTCCATACTGGACAGCTAAAAAATTAATGACTTCCTGTTTTGTGCGACCTTTGCTGATAAACTTCAATAGTTTATTTAAGCCAGGAACCAATTTTACCTGTACAATAGCAAATTTGTTTTGTGCAGAATAAGCCTGACTAATGAAGCGTAACTGTTTTGAGGACTGGTAGATGGAATTATTGGTATAATACTTCAGGTCAGGAAAATCATCGAGAGGTAGGGTTTGAAGGTAATCCTTTATTACCTGGCAGTCTGGACGGATAATTAATTCTTCCTCCCCAGACAAGCACAAACCGTTATTCCTGTCATCTGTCCAGGCAGCGGCAGAAAAGGAAGAAAAGAAACCATAGGGCAGTGGCCTGAAGCACATCCTGTTCAGATATTTCCATAAGGTAAGCCGGGCACCTGCTTCGAGTTCATCATAGTTGAAGCCTTTTTTGCGGAGTTCACAGTATAAAGACTGGCTCGCCAAAAATATTGCTGCCTTAAAGAAATCGTGGTGTAAAACCTCCCGAAGATACAACTCATTGAAATTTTCGTAACTATAGGCGGGAGCGCGAACAAGCAGGAAAGGATCAACAACCAAGTGCTGCATATGAATCTAATTAGGTCTGATATCTACTAAAATAATTATATATAGCAATTTAGAACCATCCTTTTAGAATGATTTTCCAGCAGAACAAAAAATTAAATATTATTGGTTAGGAGAGAATATGCGGTACGCACATCTCCGGCCGCCTTCAACGATATACTCGATCCTTTTGATGGGAACACTGAGGCCGATAACCGTTTGCAGGGTTTTGAATTCGGCACTGCAAATTGCAGGATTGGCGTGGGCAGCTGCCCCAATAGGACAATGGTTTTCAATAAAAATGAAACCTTCTTCATCCTTGATAAACTGCGCCATGTAACCCTCACCGGTACGGATGGCAACAAAGGCAGTTAATCTTTGTTCAATATCGTCAATTCCTTCCAGTACCTCCAGGTAGCGACTTGTACCTCTTTCTCCATTGGCATTGATAACCCGAGAAACCGCCTGTTCCCCGAGGGTCTCTTTCATCACTTCCATTAATTTTACCGTAAGCGCGGCATGGGTATCGGGGAAACGCATTTGCCCTATACTGGTGAGCGACCATAACTGTTGTGGCCTTCCCCTTCCGGTTACAGTTTTGCTCGAGGTAACTATCCCCTCCTTTTCTAAACGCAGCATTTGAAAACGTGCACCTTCCACCGTCACTTCAAATTCTTTTGCAAGCGCCGATGAACTCTGCGGGCCGCTGGTTTTCAGCAGTTCAACAGCACGTTCCCTAAATGAAGCTTTGTGTTCCATTACAAAAACCCAAGTTCCAGTTTGGCCTCATCACTCATCATTTCCCTATCCCAGGGCGGATCAAACGTAAGCCGTACTTCCACCTCACCAATTCCATCAATGGCTTTCACTTTTGTTTCCACCTCTCCCATAATTTCTGCAGCTGCAGGACAGGCAGGAGCAGTCAGCGTCATATAAATATGTACGCCGTTGTTGTCCATCATCTGGATTTTATAGATCAGTCCCAGTTCAAATATATTCACCGGTATTTCAGGGTCGTATATTGTGCGCAACGCGTCTTCTATCTGATCTCTTATTGATAATTCACTCATAACTTAAAAATTTTTGTGTGAAATATAATCAGCAGCATACGCTTTCATTTGCCCCAGCATAGCGAGCAGGCCATTAGAGCGGTTGGGCGACAAATGATTTTGTAAGCCTATTGTATTAATAAAGTAGAGGTCTGCGTCTACAATTTCCTGAGGCGTATGACCAGAAAGCACCCGCACCATCATACTGATCAGTCCCTTGGTAATAATCGCGTCACTGTCTGCAGTAAAATGAACCAGACCGCCAGTAAATTCAGGCTGTAGCCAAACGCTGGACTGGCAGCCCTTGATCAGCTTCTCCGGAATCTTATATTGAGGATCAATTAAAGGCAGTTCTTTTCCGATCTCGATGATATTTTCATATTTGTCCATCCAGTCAGAAAAGAGTTCAAATTCCTCTATAATCTCATCCTGTTGTTCGTTAATTGTCATTGATTTTGCTTAAATAAGTATGGCAGCGGCCCTTTTGATACCCGCAACCAGCAAGTCGATTTCCGCTGTGGTATTGTAGAATGAAAAAGATGCGCGGCAAGTTCCGGGAATTCCAAAGAAATCCATCACAGGCTCGGTACAATGGTGGCCTGTACGGATAGCAATTCCCTGTTTATCTAATAGTTCTCCAAGGTCATAAGGGTGCACACCTTCAATCAGGAAAGAAATTACGCTGGCGCGGTTTTCAGCCTGGCCAATAAACTGTATACCTTCCACTTCGGCCAGTTGCGCCAATCCGTATTCAAGTAGTTCATGTTCAGCTTCTGCAATGGCATCTAAACCGATACTATTTACATAGTCTATCGCCGCACCAAGCCCAATTGCACCTGAAATATCAGGTGTTCCTGCTTCAAATTTGTAGGGCAGGGCATTATATACCGTTTTTTCGAAAGTCACAGTTTTGATCATATCACCACCTCCCTGATAAGGGGGAAGTATATTTAACCATTCTGCTTTTCCATATAATACACCGATACCTGTAGGCCCGTAAATTTTATGTCCGGAAAAGGCCATGAAATCTACATCCAGTTCCTGTACATCAACAGGCATATGCTGTATAGCCTGCGCCACATCCATCATCACGGGGATATTTTTCTCATGTGCCTGCCTGATCAGCTCCCTTGCAGGGTTGATAGTGCCCAGCGAGTTGGAAACATAAGTAAAGGAAAGGAGCTTCACACGTTCGTCCAGCAGCTCTGGTAAGAGCTCCATCTTCAAAACGCCGTTTTCATCCATTGGAATTACTTTTAAAGTAGCTCCTCTTTCCTCACAGATCATTTGCCATGGTACAATATTGGAGTGGTGCTCCATTGCTGAAATCAGGATGCTATCGCCTTTATTCAGGTATTTTCTTCCAAATGAGGAGGCAATTAAATTAATTCCGTCAGTAGTTCCTTTGGTAAAGATTACTTCGTCAGAACTACGGGCATTGATAAATGCAGCAACAGTTTTACGTGCCTGCTCGTAGGCATTGGTAGCCTGCTGACTTAACGAATGCACACCACGGTGCACATTACTGTTATACCGTTCATAATAATCATCCAGTACCGACAATACCTGTACAGGTTTCTGCGTAGTGGCTGCATTATCAAAGTATACCAACTTCTTGCCGAATACCGTAGTGTTCAGTATAGGGAAGTCTTTCCTTATATTTTCAATTGCTAATTTTCCCATGGCTGTTTTATTAAGCAACAGATGAAAATGAATTTTCCATCTTGCTGTAAATTAATGACTGTACATAGTCTTTAATCACCTCATTGCCTATTTTCTGCGTAACATCAAACATAAATGCTTCTACCAATAACTTACGCGCTGATTCTTCACCAATTCCCCTGGCACGCAGGTAAAATAATGATTCAGGATCAAACTGTCCTACGGTACAACCATGACTACATTTCACATCATCGGCAAAAATTTCGAGTTGTGGTTTAGCAAACACCTGTGCTTTATCGCTCAGCAACAGATTGTTGTTTTGCTGAAAGGCATTGGTTTTCTGCGCAGGGCGGTCTACAAATACTTTCCCGTTGAATACTGCTTTGGCATTATCCAGCAATACACCCTTATAGATCTCGTTGCTTTCGCAATGCGGGAACTTATGGTGTATCAGCGTATGGTTATCTGTCAGTTGTTTACCACCTACAAGGTATAAACCAAACAAGTGTGTTTCAGTATTGCTGCCGTTTAATTCAATTTCGAGGTTATTACGGATCAGTTCTGCACCCGGCAGGTTAAAAGTAAAGTTATCGTACCTGCTGTTACGTTCCTGTTTTACCTGGTTATAAGTAATCAGGCGCTCGTCAGGCAGGTTATTCTGGATGTTGTACTGGATCAGCTGACCGTTTTCTTTAACTATCCCCTGGTTCACGCTGTTCAACATGCTATGACCAGTGGCCGTAATAAACGTGCTTGATTCAACCAGTTCCACTTTGGCGTTAGTATTCACTACCACAAGGTGCCTCGGCTGGAACAGCACATTTTCATCAGCTGTATACAGGTTAATAACTTGCAATGGTTTATCCAGTACTACATTTTTATGTACTTCTATGAAATATCCGTCAGTAAATAATGCTGTATTTAAAGCGAGCATCCTGTTGGTCTCTGCTTTATCTAAGATAATCGTGTCTTTGAAAGCCTGTGTGTGCAGTACATCATTCAGAGGCAGGATAGTAACCTGCTGTGCATCTGGCAAAACAGATAATGCCGGCTCAATTCTTCCGTTGACCAATACCAGTAAATAGGCATTTAATCCCGGAATAGTAGCTTTATTAATGGCAGCAATTACCTGGTCTTCATCTGGTGTACCTGCAATAAAAGAAAAATCATCCGCCAGGAAAGGACCAAGATTGGTAAATTTCCAATCCTCATCTTTAGATGTAGGGAAGCCTTTAGATTTGAACAGGTCAAAGGCAGCATTCTTTAATTCCGATAAATCGCCATTTGTACCCTTAACGCTGTCAAATTCAGCGATCAGTTTGTCATATAATGGAGCTGTCAATTGATTTATCATGTTATTTATTATTTATAGATTCCTGGCCGTGAAATTCTTCTTTCAACCAATCGTAACCTTTTTCTTCAAGTTCCAGTGCCAGTTCTTTAGTACCCGAACGAACAATTTGTCCGTTGTATAATACGTGAACAAAATCAGGCACTATATATTCCAGCAAACGCTGATAGTGGGTAATCAATACAAAAGCATTGCTTGCCGAACGCAATTTGTTGATACCATTGGAAACAATTCTCAACGCATCAATATCAAGCCCTGAGTCAGTTTCGTCAAGAATTGATAATTTAGGATCGAGCATAGCCAATTGGAACACTTCATTTCTTTTTTTCTCGCCACCAGAAAACCCCTGGTTTAGTGAACGGTTTGCCAGTTTCGCCTCAAATTCTACCAGTTCCTGCTTTTCTTTTGTCATTTTCAGGAAATCCTTCGCTGAAAGCGGCGGCAGGTTACGGTGGATGCGGATTTCACTTAATGCTGTTCTCAGGAAATTGATATTAGATACACCAGGTATTTCTACAGGGTACTGAAAAGCAAGGAAAACTCCCTCACGGGCGCGTTCTTCTGGTTTCATATCCAGTACATTCTTTCCGTCCAACCATACTTCACCTTCAGTAACTTCGTAATTTTCACGACCGGCAAGAACTGACGCCAATGAACTTTTACCAGATCCGTTAGGCCCCATGATTGCATGAACTTCACCAGCTCCAACTTCCAGGTTTATACCTTTTAATATTTCTTTTCCTTCAATATTAGCATGAAGATTTTTTATTGATAACATATTGTGGTTTTGTTTATAAGATTATCCTACACTACCTTCAAGTGTAAGAGAGAGTAATTTCTGCGCTTCTACAGCAAATTCCATTGGCAACTGGTTCAGTACATCTTTAGCGTAACCGTTAACGATTAATGCAATAGCCTGTTCTGAGTCAATACCACGCTGGTTTAAATAAAACACCTGGTCTTCACCAATTTTAGAAGTGGTAGCCTCGTGTTCTATGGTAGCTGAATTATTTTTAGATTCGATATAAGGGAAAGTATGTGCACCGCACTGATCGCCGATCAGCAGTGAATCACACTGGGTAAAGTTCCTGGCGTTTTTTGCCCTGCTGCCCATTTGTACCAGGCCGCGGTAACTGTTTTGTCCCTGTCCTGCTGAAATACCTTTAGAGATAATCCTGCTTTTGGTGTTGGCACCTATATGGTAAATCTTTGTTCCTGTATCTGCAATTTGTTTGTTGTTAGTTACGGCAACGGAGTAAAATTCACCCGATGAATAATCACCTTGTAAAATGATACTTGGATATTTCCAGGTGATCGCCGAGCCAGTTTCTACCTGTGTCCACGAAATTTTGGCACGCTCACCACGGCAGGCACCACGTTTAGTGACAAAATTAAAGATCCCTCCTTTTCCGTCTTTATCACCCGGGTACCAGTTTTGTACCGTAGAATATTTAATTTCAGCGCCTTTCATGGCAATCAGTTCAACCACTGCAGCATGCAGCTGGTTTTCATCACGCATCGGGGCAGTACATCCTTCCAGATAACTCACATAACTATCTTCATCGGCAACAATCAATGTACGCTCAAACTGACCTGTATTTTCAGCATTGATCCTGAAATAGGTTGAAAGTTCCATCGGGCAACGCACACCTTTAGGGATGTACACAAACGATCCGTCAGAGAAAACTGCCGTGTTCAGCGATGCAAAAACGTTATCGGTATAGGGAACTACGGTACCCAGATATTTTTGTACCAGATCAGGATGTTCCCTCACTGCTTCACTCATTGAACAGAAAATAATGCCCAGTTCGTTCAGGTGTTTTTTATAAGTTGTGGTCACCGATACACTATCAAATACGACGTCAACTGCTACTCCCGCCAATTGTTTCCTTTCAGACATCGGGATACCCAGTTTTTCAAACGTACGCAGCAATTCAGGATCTACTTCATCAAGAGAAGCGTATTGTGGCTTTTTCTTGGGCGCAGCATAATATGATATAGACTGGAAATCCATTTCCGGCATTTCAAAATTCTGCCATTGGGGCATTTCCTGGGCAGTAAAAGCATTCAATCCTTTCATCCTCCAGTCCAGCATCCACTGGGGCTCGTTCTTTTTTGCAGAAATAAACCTTACTGTATCTTCACTAAGTCCGGTTTCCGCAATATCCATTTCAATGTCCGTCACAAAGCCGA
>Ga0247815_10000795_pt1 | contig 24394 bp, 28 predicted proteins | sample UWRJL194509B1_FD_181014 | JGI IMG/M metagenome (GOLD analysis project Ga0247815, IMG submission 181014) | Plant litter microbial communities from Arlington Agricultural Research Station in Wisconsin, United States - UWRJ-L194-509B-1 | ecosystem: Environmental > Terrestrial > Plant litter >...
GGTATAGGGGAGCGAGGCCAGATCTCAGGCAGCACTGAAAACACGACTCGGGCACTCACATCGAGCTCGACGGTTGTGACACCGCTGTAGACACCAGCGATGACCTTCTTGGTAATCTCGATCGGGTCGACATGGTCGAGATCAAGACCGTAGCAGAGCTGGACATCGGATATGAGCGCGTGAAGAGACTGAAAGGAATAAAACACGGACCTTCTGCAGGCGTGCTGTGATCTAATGAAGGTGCATAATGGTGTTAGTCAGCTGCGCGCGAGGCAGTTTGGTGAAGCGAACCTTGTCGAACGCGACGCGCTCTTTCTGCAAACTTGGTCAGCGTCGCGCGTGATAGCGAAGCAAAACATGGACACTCACCCGGCTGCGAGATAAATGAGCCCCCGTTCAGTGCATCACACGCATAGTCACTCACCCATCTACAGCGTCGTCAGCCACAAGCCCTGAGCACACATCGAACCCGATCAAGACATACCACGCTTGAAGACAAAAGTCTGCGTCATCCTTGCGTACCGCTGATAAGATGCGGGATGTTGGGTGCTAGTGTGAAGAGAGAACGAAGCAAGGGGCAAAGGGAGAGCGCGAGGGTCGGAGTGTCAATTCGCGCCGCTTTTGAATGAGACCCGGAGGCAGATGGGCGCGGTTGGGGCGGAGATGGAAAGCGTGTGGGTTCCGCTGGTGGATGACGAAGCACGGATCATGGGCTGCCACATGCTGACGGAGCGGTTCCTGACCGCCACAAAACGGAGACAGGATGGCACAGCTACGGATGAGGAAGCCGAGTTCCCATCCCCCATTCAGCGCGCTGCTGGTAGAAGCACCATTGCTGAATGTTCAGAACTTTCGAACCAGCTAATGTGCATCAAACATCCCTGCTTCGTAGCCTGCTCGAGAACAGACTGACCATGAAATACCGTGTTGTTCATTCTTAATGTCACGCAAGATTATGTCAAACAAAGACTTACCAGCTGCAAATCATCGAGCAACCTCTTTATCGTGCCTGGCGCAGGATAATGAGCATAGCGCAATCGGCGGCGCGCCAATCATGATTCCAAGGCGAAACTTTACGTGCCGGTCCCGGCAGATTCTCCTGGCGCCTAAATTCCTCCTCTGCCTCCTCCCACCGTGTCCTAAATGCTTCCCACACCAGCCTCGTTCATCAAGCGCGGCTCGCACTACACCCGATTAAACCACCCAAATACACACGCGCTCATGAATTCGTGGCACCATACACTCTCCCAACGGTCTCGCGTTACCAACCTCGCGCTGACACTTGGCGCACTAGTCTGCGCATGTTCAGTACTACTGAATCTGATCCTGTGGTGGAGTTCGAGTAACGCGCATGCACTTCTCGAGATGCGGGTGTACGGGACTGCGCAGGAGTCCTATGCAGACACGACACTACCAGCGTCCATTCGCGCGACATTAGCAGAGCCACGGCTTAGCGGTCTTGACCATCTCATCGTCGTCAGTACCCAATCTCCACCCCATATTTTATTAATATGACTTGCTATAGGTTGCAGGACACGCGATATGGCAAGGGTGCACGCTTGAGGATCGTCTGCATGAACACGACTGGGTGCTTGAACCCATTCAGCGCGAACAGCAGTTGCTCAGCACCTTCGTCAAACACATATCAAAAGGGTCAGATCATTATGAACACATGCACGAGCTTCACTGATGCTTACAATAGGGCCGAGCTCGCGTTGTCCGACCCGAAGAGTTTGTTGGTCTTTAGCGGGTACGTTGGCTGCCTGCCACATTCTCCTTTGTTGCCTCGTCCTTCTCGATCCAATTAGACTGTGCTGTATCGATGCTTCTCTCTTCTCGTTCTTCATTCATCAGTGTTCCTTCACGAACAGTTCTCCGCCCGGACCTCCTGGCCCATCTCGCATCGCCGTTTGTGACACGGCTGGACTACAGCGCTCGTTGTAGACGCTCTGCCCACCCAATATCCTTGCAAATAATCTTATAGAACCTAGCGCTCATTTTTCCCGTCGATTATAGCGGCCAAACGCGTCCGACTTCACTCGGAACAGAAGCGACATCCTACCTCCGCCTCGCACACACCTCCGGTTTCTTCATCTCTGGCACTAGCAACACCCAATACAACCTCAGCTCGCCATTCCCACGCGCAACTACCGAAGCCTTCGCACTCGACTCGTATCAAAACTTACTATTCAGTGTGGCAAGGTTCCATGAAGCCACAGGTGGCTGGCCGAAGCGGTACGTCTGTTGCGCGACGTTGCGATCGTGTCGGAGGCTCATGTTGCAGTGCCCGAGTACAGGATTACTGTTGTAGGGTTTGAAGCCAAACGAGATCGCTTCGAGGAGTTACATGTGAAGGCACTGCGCTGGAACCGCGCGCGGTGGCAGTACGTTGGAATTGGGCCGGAGAGGGGTAGCCTTGCAGCGGGCATGTTCGCCGGAGAGGTGAGTCCTCTTTCGCCAGTCGAGGTGTGTGGTTGACAACATATCTCTCAGAGGCAACACGGTTACGCGCCTTACTCGCGCGACTTGTACGGCTGCCATGCACCATTGCTCGACAAGCGACGCGTGCGGAATCCATTTGCTAGAGTTCACCCGTATCACACGAGTGCTCCTGCACTGAGAGGCTTGCTGGAGTGGTGCCCGACAGGGGATATGACGACGGTATACGGAGGAAAGCTGCCATGGGATGCAGGGAGGTAACCGCCCCGCCGCGATCGAGGTCGTACAACAATCAGAATGGACATAGCTACGTCAAACCGAGCTCCGGGCCTTCTGGGCCCTCATTTTGAACATGACCCTTGAGGCAAAACCAGGACGTTTGGTTCCAGGCTGGTGCGAATGATGACAATTCTTCAGGGTCATCCCGCTGACCAAGCTTGTGATCCGTGACAGACGTCTTCTTGTGTCTTGCGCGCTGTGGCGTGCACTGTTAGCTCCCCAAACGCCTGACAAGCACGGGCGTTGTGCTGACTCCCGTCCAGTGAGGCGCTTTACAATGTGGCGTCTGCCCGACCGTCGGGCTGAGGAGCGCCGGAGCGCGCCGCTCGCGCCTTTATCTTCCTCCCAACACCCTTCGTCTTGCTCTCGACCTTCCGCGTTATTCTCTTCTGAACCCTGCTATTCCGTCGTCTCTGAAGCTCGGATTCTCGCGCCACCGTACTAGCCTTCTCTAGCCTAACCGACTCTTCGTTCTCGACAATGCCGTGGCACCCTGGGGAACTGAAGATTCAGACTGCGCTTGGTTACAAGAACTATGTCTCGCACGCTTTCATGATGGTCCAGAATGAGATGTCGAACCAGCATCGACAATTCTATCCGATGCTTCCTTTCACGCCGTTCGCTTGTATCGACGACCAAGGAAGACCATGGGGAGCCATTATCGCTGGCAAGGGCGGGACTGGTGGTTTCATCAGGAGCCCCACGCCGAACGAGCTTACGGTGCGTATAGGCTTTAGACGCGAGTATGTAGGACAGTTGCTGACCTCGCGTGCACCAGATTAAAGGCAGGACCTGGCCTGGCGACCCACTCTGGGACACGCTCGGCTGGAGGACACCAGGTATCACCTCGGAAAACGACCTTGCACTTCAGGTGAGGGAGCGCGAGAGTTGGAGATTGTGGAACTGGGCTACATTAATGTGGCGTCAGGTCAAGGGTGATCCGCTTTGGGATCCACTCAAGTGGGGAGCATCGGGCCAGAACGCGTCCAAGACGACGACGCCTGGACTCGACAAGTTCCTCGTTGCGGGCGTTGGTATCCAGTACGAGACGAGAAGAAGGAACAAGTTTGCGGGGTACATTATGGACGCTAAGCGGACGGGTGATCTCGACTACGAGATTAAGATGTTTGTGGACGAGGCTAATGGGTACGTACAAACTGATACCCTACATGCAAGTGGTCTGACTGACCCCTGCTACAGCAACTGTCCCAAGTACATCAATGTCCGAGATATTGCTCCAAGGCAGTCGAACCCGCGTGTCGAGTTCTCGAGCTGGGACCACGACGGGCCACTCCCTCAGGCAGTGGTCGACTTCATCCACGAGGCGGACACGGTACACGTCTCATCCTTCTACCGCGCCAAGCCTTCGGACGCGCTCCTCGCCCCCTCGCGCGCCGGTTCGAACTCCCGAGGTGGACTGCCGGGCTTCACACGGGTACTTCCTTCCGACAAGCGAACTGTGGTCATGCCCGACTTCTCCGGTACGCTCATTACATCATCCTGATTGTTTCTCCCGCTGACCGCCATGATGAATAGGTAACCGATTCATGCAATCTCTGGGGAACGTCGCGACTACAGGTGTCGCGGGTCTGACAATGTTCTCGTGGACGACCGGCGACGTATTATACCTCACTGGCGAAGCCGAGACCCTCGTCGGCGCCGCGGCGCAGGAGATCATGCCGCGCCAGAACGCCATTACGACAGTTCGTGTGACCGGTTTCCGCTTCGTTCGCGACGCTCTTCCGTTCGGCCAAGCACCCGGCACAGAACCCGAACGTAGCGCATACAGCCCTCCAATCAAGAAGCTTCGCGAGGAGATGGTCAACAGCACCTCATTCATTGAGGGCACGTTCGCGCGTCTGGCCAAGATTGAGTTGCACTCCGACACGCTCGCGACCATGGACTTCGAGCTTGTCGAAGATACGGATGAACCACTGAAGATTACCGCGGGCCAGGCTGCGGTCCTCGACTTTAGTCGATTGATGGGTGCTGTGCGGTATCAGCATATGGCGGAGCACGCGCCAGAGTCTGTGAACGACGACCGTATCCGCACTTGGACGATTTCGTCTCCACATCCGCCTGGTGTGAAGTCGCGCACCTTCCGAATCACCATGCGCGAGAAGCCGGACGGCGCTATCACCGGAACCCTATTCCACCTCGCTCGCAAGCTGCGCAACATGCGACCTGATCTTCTCCCAGATACTCGAGCGCTCAAGATCGATATCGGCGTAGTGGGCGTAGCGGGTGAATTCGTTCTGCCGGTGAAGGAGGAGCCGGTGAAGGCGTTGTGGGTCGCTGGCGGTATTGGCATGACACCGTTCATCGCGTTCCTCGGCGCGCTCGTTCAACAACCTAACTCCAACGTCGATGCTGTCCTCGCGCTCTCTGCACGCGACCCACACGCCCTGGTACCACTCATCAGGACTGCCCTCGGTGATGGTCCTCTTCCACCTGCTCTTCGCTTGCGGTTCGATATTTTCACTCGCGAACAAGTTCCGTCTGCCAAGCTCTTCGAGGAGTTCGGTGACCAGGTTAAGGTGAATGTCATCAAGGGCCGCATGCCACAGAAGTACTGGAGCGACGTCGACGCGGCGCATCGCGAGGTGTGGGTGTGTGGACCTGTGCCGTTTGAGGAGGCCGTCATCAAGGGTCTTGAGACGGTTGGTGTGGAAGCAGCGAGCATCCACCGCGAGGGCTTCCAATACTGAGCGGCGCGCATTAGTATGATCTGTTCTTGTATGATTTTAGGAGATATGAAATGAATAGTCCGATGTCCTGCTGTTACCGATACTGTAATGAACAAGCTGTTAGATATGACACGGCGTCCGCAAGCGTAACGTGGACACTTAATTTCAAGCATACCTGTGAAGGAATGGTCAAATCGCTTCTCGATGTAGGACTTGAGCGCGGATGTGGTTGTTGTCTGCGGTAGGTACCAATCAGCACTGGTTGCCCGCCGGCCACGCACCGCCCTAGACCGACAGATTCATCTCATTCCCTCTCCTCACTCCTCCCAGAGACATACCACGATTCTTTACACCAGAGGATATGTCAGCAGCTCAAGATTTGGCCGCTGATGTGCTCTTCCTCATTTTGTCCTACCTGACTGCGCGAGAGCTTATTCTGGTAACGCACGTCTGCAGACACTGGCGCCAATCTGCGATCGAAATCCCACTGCTCTGGACGAATATATCTGACTTTCATAACAAGAGTCGGGTGGCGATATTCCTGAAGCGCGCGATGAGCGCGTCGGTCGACTTCCGCCGAGTACCAGTAGATTCGGATGATGATATCCTGCTGGACATTATTAGCCGCCACCTTCATCACACACGTACCCTCGAAATTCTTCTTCAGGGTTTGGATCCCATCGGGTGCAAGAGCCATGGTCTCCGACTCTTCCAAACGCCCGCACCGCTCCTCGAGGAGCTCACCGTTGATGGCTCTGCACTACACCGGTTCTTCAAGGTCATCGTTGTTCCAAACTGGGCTGAGTCTCGAATCTTCGGTGGAAGCGCTCCGTGTTTGCATTCGGTCAGTGTCCTGCAGATATCCAATGTGCGTGGTCTTCTCGCGCGACTGCCACAACCGGAGGCTGTGCGAGACATCCACATCGACTACGGCAAAGGTACAGCCCAAAGAAATATTGATACAGTCATTGCCGCGATATTTCCCAACGCGCTAAACCTCTACGTCAACCACAGCGGCTGGCGGATCGATGAAGGTGTTGGACACAATGCCTTATGGCTCGGCTCTCTCCGTACTCTGCACTTGCGTACAGACGACCAAAATGTGGTGAACGAGTTCAACTATGCTCCGATGCTATATGCATGGAGTAAACTATCGGTCGTTTCTTTGGACATTTCCGGTGGCGTGTGCAAGGACCGCATGTTCAGCATTCGAATCCCGATCTGCGGGGACGAGCCGTACAAGTCGATTGAGGTCATCTCACGACGGTCGGAGGGAGAGTGGGAGAGAGATCTTTTGTGCATTCGCGCCGTCACACCCTCGGGTCGAGTTCGCATTCTCAACGGCTTCCATCCTAACCATCTCGAGTCACTTCTCAGAACGCCTGAAGCTGAGAGAAAACTCGAGGAACTTCGACTAGATGCAACTGGATACCGGGTGGCAAGCATGCTTCACGGTGTGACGCTCCTTGCCTTGCGAGTGTTGTGTCTTGTTGCTGGTGAATCTGTGGCAGCACTTGACCTTGGGCGCCGCTGGACTGCCAATGCCGATTTTGAAAACTTCATACAGGGTATCGAGGACTCGGTATTTATTACTCCAAACCTTGATGCTCTTGAATTCGAGTCCGTTGGTCCACCTCTGACAGTTCCAGATACCACCACGGTGGATTTGAACCAGAATCTGTGGTCCATTGCTGCAGTGGTATCTTCTCTCCAATCTTTCTCGTTGATTCAGGCGGGTTCCAAGGTTCCGGTAATTGTTCTACGTGGTTTTAAACCTCAAATAGGCCAAGTGGAGATGCTCATGGCTAGTTTTGCGGTGCGCGTCATCGTCGCAGAAAGTTAAACCTTGTTTGGTCATACATGCCATATTAATCTTTATCATCGTTTTTGAAAGTACCGGAGGCTTTGAAATACTAGCCGAAATCTCTACGTATGACTTGTTCTTTGAAATAACCCTTGAATTACCAGTGTCGTGTGCATGTCATTGTCACTTCATATCCTCACAAGCCGTTAGCCGACTACATACCGGAGACCATTGATTCGACCTATTATCATTGAATATTCTGGCTCACAGCCCGAACATCCAGGTGGTCCAAATCCTCAGGATGGGGGCGGCTTCTCGAGTTCGGCAACGCATTCCTCACCATGTGACACCGAATGGTACCACACGAAGAGTGTCGGACTCGTCATGGGAATTATGGAAGTTTGTAACCTGGAAGTCCCCAGAGAGACATCTTCAACTAGGCGGTCTCCGCTTTTGTGCCGGCCTGGCACTTGCCGTTGCATCGGCGGCCGTATTGGTGAGGTTCTCCTGCCAACTGATCAAGTGTATCTCTTCAGAAGATCAGAGACGTTCGTCGTGATCAATTGCTGGTCCGCACATCTGAGTTGAGAGACGTCGTTCTCATGGAAAATGGTCGGATGTTTGAGGTGCAGCTCTTCGTTGCGAACCGGCGCAGTGACTTCTACGAGCTCACGTGGAAATAGAATCTACAGATGACCTCCTTCCAGCTAGATATCTCAGTCACAGTTTTATGCCCGAAGTTTCCCGGGGACCATCAGATTACCTAAGGTTGGCGGTCAACAGACAACGAGCAACTCTTTTATAACTGTGAAGGAGCAAACGATTCTTGCTAAATTCCAAGCGGATCAAACATAACCTCGCGTGGCAAAATGCTGAGACTTTTACTTGCCACCCTCGCGCCGTATTCTGGCCTCCTGCTCCTTGGCAGGTTGCTGCATTGCGTCGGCTTTGCGCGAGCGGACAACCCGATCATACAAACCATCTACACGGCAGACCCAGCACCGATTGTGCACGACAACCGCGTATGGCTTTTCCCTGGACACGATGAAGACGGGTCGACATGGTTCAACATGCTCGACTGGCATCTGTACTCGACTTCCGACATGCAAAACTGGCAGGATCATGGTTCACCGCTAAGTCTAGCTCAATTCAACTGGGCTGATGCACAAGCGTGAGCGGGACAGGTAATCAGTCGCAACAACAAGTTCTACTACTACGTGCCGGTCCATCGTCGGGAAGGCCAAATGGCCATCGGCGTCGCCATGGCGGACAACATCGAAGGGCCTTACGTGGATGCCATCGGTACTCCTAGCTATTTTCGTTCGTTTGTGCAGAACTGATCTGAGTGGTGTAGGCGGGCCTCTGGTCGAGAACGCGCAGATCGACCCTACTGTATTCGTTGATGACGGCGGTCAGGCTTATCTTTACTGGGGCAATCCTGACCTTCAATACATCACGCTCAACACGGACATGATCTCGTATACTGGTAGTATCGTCAAAGTTAATCTAACCACCGCCGGATTCGGGGTTCGCAGCAACACTGAACGGCCAACCGCGTATGAGGAGGGCCCGTGGTTGTACAAGCGCAACGATCTTTACTATATGATATACGCGGCCAACTGCTGTGCCGAGGACATTCGCTACTCGACAGGTCCTAGTGCCACTGGTCCGTGGACCTATCGCGGACTTGTCATGGCCACGGCTGGTACATCGTTCACAAACCACCCTGCGATCGTCGACTTCCAAAACAGCAGCTACTTCTTCTATCATAACGTAAGTGTTGAAGTTTCTGAAAAGGTGGAGTGGGATCTAATGTATCGCAACAGGGTGCTCTTCCTGGCGGTGGCGGCTTCACACGTTCGGTAGCCGTCGAGCGGTTTGTGTACAACCCTGACGGATCGATCCCCACGATCGAGATGTCGACTTTGGGACCGCCTCAGCTTGGTGCGTTGGATCCATATGCTCGTGTAGAGGCAGAAACGATGGCCTGGTCAGTCGGCATCGAGACGGAGGTGTGTAGCGAGGGCGGCATGTCTGTCGCGTACATCAACGACGGCGACTACATCAAAGTCCGCGGCGTAGACTTTCAGTCGGGTGCTAGCTCTCTCAGTGTGCGCGTTGCGTCCAACACCGGTGGTGGTACGATTGAAGCGCGCTTGAACAACGAAACGGGCACCCTCATTAGCACCTGCTCTGTGCCTGGCACGGGTGGTTGGCAGGTTTGGACAACGGTGACGTGCCCAGTTACTGGCGCCATCGGAATTGAGGACCTTTTTTTCCGTTTCGTGGGCGGTGGCGATTATCTGTTCAATTTCAACTGGTGGCAATTTGAGCACGCCGAGCTCTAACTAAAGGCAGTGAAGCGGTGAGTTGACCAGAAGATATTTGTGCAGAACATTGAAACGGTTCTTAATCCCACAGATGGTCGAATGCTGCATGTTATACTTAGGTAGCTGCAAGGTGAGTTGTCGCCTGATGACTTTCTATCTGAAGAATCAGAGCTGACGCTACCACGTTACGTACAGCGAATCATCCAAACTCATGATAAGATCAGTGTTTGTAGCCAAACTAGGACTGCCAGTATTATTCAGATGAGATCGCTTATCAATGAGACCAAACAGAACTCACCAGCGAAGAGAAACAAGGAGGCTGGAGTTCAAACCCTTCTGATCTTCCCATTTGCACACATGTAGTCACCTCGACCCCGAAGTCATAAAATTTCCCGAGCGAGCTTGTAACAGATGCTGGCGTTGATGGACTGACTTTGAGCACGAGTTGAGCAGGTTGCATCTCGTCTAATTTGGAATCCTAAATGTCGAATTCGGAGACTGCGCCTCGGTAGACACACTCAAGCCTGTAAATAGTCCATGTCGCAGAATTGGAGATGCTCGAGAAGGAGGAGTACAAGGAGCAAAAGTGGCCGCATTGGGCCGATTGACATGCTTTTTGCCTCCTACCACCATGCGTCGTGATCACATCTCGCTACATCAATAAGCACCATCCGTTAACCTCTTACCTGCATCTCGGTCTACCTGTCACGATGTCACAGTGTCGGCGGGCCATGACGTCCCAGGTCAGCGTTAGGGGCGTTCAGGCAAGACAAACACGCAGCCGGAGGCGCGCCGAGTGCACCTCTATCTCCTACCAGAGTCTCTGCTAACTACAATGCACTCCCGTCCGCGAGTCACTGCTGGCCCTTTTCTGCTTTCGGCTTGCGTTCAACTCTGTATTTGCATTGCGACTCTTCGCCAATTCTCTCGAGCCTTGTATCTTCCCAATCTCAAAACCTTGCTCTTTGCTGACTCGAGAAAATGCCTTGGCACCCCGGTGAGCTCAAAATGAAAGTCGCTCGCGGCTACAAGGACCAAGTCGCGGGCATAGAGTTCGATAAGGAGATGCCAGTGCGACATCGCCAACTGTATCCGCTGCTCTTACATGCATCGACAATCAGGGTCGCCGTGAGTGCACGCTGTGACGTAAGTCCATCAGGCAGCTGACCTTGCTCTCATCAGATCAAAGGTAGGACGTGGCCGGGGGACCCGTTATGGGCCACATTCGGATGGGAAACGCCAGAAGAATGTGTAATTAATAATCGAGTACACCATGTGAGTGCCGTCAGAGTTGAATATGCGAACGATCCTTGATGTCGCTGATTTCGCACCATTATCCATTATTGGATTCCTTCAAGACTGAAACACACTTCGCCACAGCAGAAACAGCTGGCAGAAACAAGTTCCTCGTTTCTGCCATTGACGTTTAGTACGAAACACGACGTAGAACCAAGTTATGGGGGTATGTCAAGGATGCCGAACGGACAGGTGACATCGATTACGAGTTTCGCATCTTTGTTGATGAAGTGGACGGGTGCGTTATTTAGACAGAACATGAAAAGCGCTCCTAAACAGTGATTCAAAGGCTGACCAAAGTACATCAATGTACGACAAGCCGCCCCAAGGGAATCACGCCCACGCGTTGAGTTCTTCAATTGGAACCACGAAGGTCCCCTCCCCGACAAAGTTATCAACTTCATTCACGAGGCAGACACTATCCATGTCGCATCGCTCTTTCGAGCGAGTCCAGAGGATGCCCTGGTTATGCCTTCACGTGCTGGTTCCAACTCGCGAGGAGGACTGCCAGCCTTCACGCGGGTCCTTCCTTCCGACAAGCGCACGGTCTTGCTGCCTGATTTCTCCGGTGAGACCAAAATGTCGTGTTGATTCTAGACTCGTATCTTCCATGACCAGGCGACCGATTCATGCAATCACTTGGCAATATAGAAGTCTCGGGCGTCGCTGGGCTGACAATGTTCTCATGGACGACTGCATACGTGCTCTACCTCACGAGTGAAGCAAAGAATCTCGTCGGAACACCAGCTCAGGACATCATGCCCCGCCAGAATGCCGTCCCCACCATTCTCGTGACGGGCTTTCGCTTCGTTCGCGACGCGCTTCCGTTTGACCACGCGCCAGGGACCGAACCTAAACGCAGTTCATACAGCCCTCCTGTTAGCAAGCTTCGTGAGGAGATTGGGAACAGTACAACATTTTTTCAAGGCACGTTCGCGCGCTTGACCAAGATCGAGCTTCATTCCGACACGCTCGCCTCGATGGACTTCGAGCTTGTTGATACTGCGGCCAAGTGACTCTCAATCGCTGCTGGCAAAGCTGTGCTACTCGACTTCACCAAATTACTGGGCTCGGTGAAGTATCAACACGCGGCGGAGGACACGCTAGTGTCCGTAAACGATGATCGTATCCGCACATGGACCGTCTCTTCGCACGACGAGGCCGACATCCGCTCGCGTACATTCAAGATCATCATGCGCGAGAAGCCAAACGGGGCCGTCACGGGCATGCTCTTTCGTCTGGCGCGCAAGTTGAAGGATATACAGCCAGACCAGCTTGTCTCACGTACCCACTCTCGCGACATCGCAGCTGAAGTTGTTGGCGTGGCTGGTGACTTTGTTCTACCGATGAAGAGCCGGCCACTGAGGGCGCTCTGGGTGGCTGGTGGAATCGGCTTGACACTATTCATCGCGTTCCTCGGCGCACTATCGAAGCGAGCGACTGCAAACGTCAATGCAGTCCTTGCACTTTCTACACGTGAGCCTGAGGTTCTAGTGCCTTTCATCCGAGCGGCTTTAGGTGGTTGTCCGCTACCAGCTGCCGTACAACTTCGGCTTGACATTTTCACTCGCGAGGAGGTACCATCTGTGAAGCTCTTCGATGGGTTGGGCGAACACGTGAAAGTGAAAGTCTTCCGAAGCCGCATTTCCGAGCCGTACTCGGTTGAATTTGAGGCAGCGCAGCGTGATGTGCGGGCTTGCGGGCCGGAGTCATTCGAAGGTGTGGTCATCAAAGGGCTGGAGAAAGCTGGCGTGAACGGACCAAGCATTCAACGCGAGGGATTTCAGGACTGAAACTATGCTGATGAGCAATTGATAACTGTGAAGTCGCATCTGAAGAAGAAAAAAGAAGGTTTTCTTGTGTTTGCATATGTCAACTGACAGCATCACGCCGAATTTCCAAGCGGGATGAGCCCCTGTTGGAAGATAAGCCGGTCACATGGGACTATCAGCCGCGGTACCGATGGGAATGTTGGCACTGTGAGATATATATATAAGCGCCACGCCGGTCACCAGCTTTATTGCAGCCTGCTACCCTTTGTGAGCCATGCGCTTCCCGAGCGGACTCGTCGTACATTTCCTGGCTTTGGCCAGCTCGGCGCTCGCATCTCCTGCTTTATCAAACCTTAGCGAGAGAGCCATCTCATGCACCTCGCCGACGTACGGTGACTGTACGTCCCCTTTCGAGCTGCAAAACAGAGCCTGTGGTGCTGACGAGACGTGTCTCAACGACCCGCTTCTCGCCGCACTCCCAACAATTCGAATGGTGCTCATACAGACACTTGTACCTCTGGAGGTTGCTGCCTATGCGAAGATAATGGCCCTGGATGTAAATCACGCGGTTTATGTTGGTCTGGTGGTAGTGTCTGCTGACGGCCCTGCTACTATCTCTTTCGCGCGTAAACTACATACAGATGTGCAGCGACAGAATCTAAGCAGATAAAGTTACCATTATTGCTCAGAATGAAGCCCGCGAATACAATATGTAATGCGGAGTGTGACGCTGTGATTATCGTCATCTCCCAAAGGGCGAACGTCTGGACTCTAGCCTCTCAATCCACTTGCGACACTCTTCAACCTTACTCTACATTTTTAATGTCCCGAATATATCCCGCGCAGACCTGAAGCTAGCAATTGATAGCTCCCGGCGTCCTTGGTTATTTCGCAGGTATCCAAATGCCAAGGCGCATGCTGCCAGACCATGCTCATCACCGATCTCTTTATAGAGTGCCTCCGCCTCTCCCAAAAGCTGTCCAGATAGCTCGAAGGCTCCTTGCAGGCGCCGAACATTTCCCAGGAAACGTGTGCTCTGTGCGATTTGGTGCCGGTTTCCGAGAGCAACGAATGCCACACGTGCGGTCTCCAATTCTATTGCAGCAGCCTCAAGGTTTCCCCCAGCGAATATACGTAGCACCCATGCTTGCCGAACACTGAGCAGCGTAGAAGGTTTTGCCGAGAGTGTCGAAGGTCTGTCTCGCCGTCGATGAATATTGAATTGAAGCACCGAATTGACGTTTTTCTCGCATCAAGTTACCCAGATCGCTCCTGCACTTTGCCGCCTCAAATTCGTTACCCATCTCTGAGTAAGCTGTCCGAGACTTGTCTAGCAGAACTTCTGCTTGGTCGCACTCGCCAAGAGCCCGGTGTGAAGTGGCCGCTCGGCTCCTGTACCAGGCCGCCTCCGACTGGTGGCCAGATTCGAGAAATAGTCGCGTTGCAGTAGCAAGAAGCTTGACTGCAGATCTGTATTGGCCATCTTTGACCTGCGTGTTGCCCATAACCTGTAGGCAGCGCGCCTTCCACTGAGGGTGCGGTTCGAGATGCGGAAGGAGTGCTGGCGCAACTGTCACAGTCAAGTCCTACCAATATGCAAACCGAGAGAGTCTAAGCACCGCATCGACAACATCGTGTGACGGTCGGCTGATCACCGTGAGTAAGAGAGAGGAAAGATTTCCTCTCTGGTGTAGCTGAAGCTGCAAGCGCTTTGAAACGCTCGTCCATAGTGACTCGCAGCCGCCTGGAAATGTCGAAGTAGATCGAAAGTAAGGCTTTGAGGTCTCCTGGATGTGGTGAGTGACGCTCCAGCATGAGATGCCGAACTGGGCTGAGCGTTCTCAAAACACCGTCCGAACCTTGATCAACTAGAGCGTAGGCTGACAGATTGTTGCGCGTTCGATTTGATTGAACTGCGGGCGCAGCTTCTCCAAAACATCGGGACGCAGTCCATCGGGAAGTATGCTGCACAATGACAGGAGCCGCAGTGAGTCCTGCGAATTGGCGCCCTTCTGCAACGCTGCGATGGACAGCACTATCGACACTTGAATGCTGTCGATGGCGCAGGAGTCATTCAAACTAAGGAGACATCCACGCTGATAGTTCCATTGGTCAAGTAGCTCAGACAGTTGGGTTCCATGTTGAACGAGCCGGGCGAGGAGCGATACTGCAAGTGGGATCCTGTCGGCTGCATTGAGAAGCTGCCTAATAATGTCCTCATTCTCCCTAGTAAGCTGAATTCTTGCTTGCTGCTGAAACGTTTGAAGCGCAGCTTCGAGCGACAACTGCTCAAGCGCCGCTGCGTCCACGTTCAAGTATATTGCGGGTTGAATGTCATTGTTGGTAGGTGGCGCCGAGTTACGTTCGTCATTGCAATTCATGGACTGACTCTGGCTATCATCGCTAATGAATCCTGCGTAATTGATATGAGCCACATCATCGGTGTTGTCGTTGATCGGGCTGCGCATATTGTCACTGGACGTGGATGCCCTGTCAACCGTCTTGGAGATCCGGGAGCGACGCGATATCTTGGACCATTCGAGCCCATGATTAAGGTTATCGAGGATGACGAAGGAAGAAAGGAGAGCAAGGCAGCACGTGACGGTTCGGGTATAAACCGAAAAAGGTTAGGTTGTGCAGTCCTCAAATAGTAATACGCCGGCCGCGACAAGTTTGAGTTCTTGGACCACTTTCAACTAAACCGCTTATGAATCACCATCTGCATGAGTTGCTGCAATTTTTTGCTTTTCAACTCACCTGCAACAGTGTTGGGTTCATTTTGAATGCGAATTTCTTCATAGGGACGATACGCGAATGCAAAGTCGCAAATCATTGCTTGAAAGACCATTTTCTGCAAAAAGATCTCTACCTTGCCTAGGGACTGCTGATGGTACTTAATGTCGGTCAGGATTGCATACAGGTCTCTTATTACCGCAAATGAGCAAGACGGAAGCATACATGGTGCAGGAAATTGACAAATCAGTCGTGGATCATAAGTCCGCCGGCGTCCGATGAGGCGTTAGCCGCAGCACGGACAGTGGCCTCAAGCTGCTGAACCCAGTTGCGACATTCTTGAACCATTCCGACCATGACAAGGTTCTCGTAGCGACTGCATGCGGACATGAAGTGCCCTTGAGCATCTATATGGCGCCCTTGATCCCGCCGCAAGTGACCAAATTCCCACTCGGATCCAGCAAGCCCGAGCCGGTCTCCTGACCCTTTGTAGAACGCATCTACATCTCCCAGAAGCTTCTCCGCCTGGGCAAGCTCCCCTGCTAGGCGTTTTACACTGCCGAGATAAGTTTTGCTCTGCGCCGCGTGGTACTGATTCCCGTGTGCGATAAAGGCTGAGTGAGCGGCCTCCAGTTCGGCCGTCGCGGATTCAAAGTCGCGCTGAGCGCGATATATAGTTCCAAGAGATTCAGAGCACTGGGCAGCGTGAAACGTATCACCAAGTGAAATGAAAACGTGTCGCGCAGCAGAAAAGTGCTCAGCGGCAGCCGCGTAGTCCCCCTACTATCGTACCAACCGGCCAAGATCTAGTCTGCACCTTGCCTGACCAAAATGATCTTCCAAATCTGTGTAAACTATTTGTGCATCGCTCAACAGTGCCTCCGCGTGGTCGTATTCTCCGAGAAGTCTGTGTGCACCACTAGCCACACGGTTGCACCAAGCCGCCGATGATCGGTGGCCCTCCTCAAGGAACAATATTGCCGCAGTTGTAAGAGATAATATAGCAGATCTATAGCTTCCAAGTCTTTTCTGCGACGAGCCGATAGCTTTCAGGCAGTCGGCCTTCCATCTGGGATGCGGTTCTAGATTCGGAAGAAGCGCAGATGCGATGTGCACAGTGGGCTGCTGCCAATATGCAAATGCTGTAAATCGAACTACTGCACTCACTACCGTTTCTGAAGGTTGGTTTGTGATAGAAAACAGTAGCGAAGATAGGTTATCCACCTCTGGTGCGGCGGCTGCTGAAAGGTTTTTGTAGTGCTCGTCCATCTCAGTCGGTAGACGGTGAGCGATGTCGAAATAGATAGATTATAGTGCTTTTTGGTGTTCATTATGCGCTGGATGATTCTTCAAAACAAGGTGCCGAACGGGACTCAGTGTCTTCAACACTCTGTCGTCACTTAGACTCGCCAGCGCATACGCGGAGAGAGCGTCCCGTGCGCGGTCAATGTGCATGAAATTCGGGCGTAGCCTCTCAAAAACGACTGCATGAAGTCCATCGGGGAGCATGCTGCACAATGACAATAACCGCAACGACTCATTCGAATCGTCGGCGGCGCGCAACAGTTGAATTGAGAGTTCGATGGACACCTCAATGTTATTGATCCGACCATGACCATGTGTGCGAAGTAGCGAAGTGTGCTCGCGATTCCAGCGCTCGAGGAGCTCAGAGACTAGGTTTCCGCGGCGGACAAGTTGGCCGAGGAGGGACGCCGCGAGTGGCATCCTGTCTACCGCAACCAGAAGCCGCATTGCGATGTTTTGGTCTACCCCAACGAACGAACGCCCTGCTCTATCTTCAAAAGTGTGCATTGCGGATTCAATCGAGAAGGGCTCGAGTACTGCGTTGTTTGTATTCGACCAGTCGACAGATTGAGGCAGGTCGGTACCTCGGCACGTGATGATGAGCGAGAGCGATGGGATCTGTGCGAGCCGACCGAGTAAATCATCTACGGCAGGGGCCGTTGACCCATCAGCTAGCCAAACAGTCTCGAGATTGTCGATCAAAAGGACCGTACGGGAGCTGTTGGTCAAGTGGGTAACAACAGAGGACAGCAAGTCACTCGACGCAGAAACCCGCAGTATCTTGGCTAGCGAAACAACAATACCGTCAGCATCAACGAGTGCCTCACATGAGATGAAGAACCGATTGCTATGAAAGTGTTCAATGATTCGGGAATCATGTAAAATCTGCAGTGCCACTGTTGTCTTGCCCATGCCACCCGATCCGAGCACAGCAAGCCGTGATGTACCGGGGAAAGTCATGAGCTGCACTGCGTCGTGAATAAGACGCTGTCTGCCGTGAAAAATTGTGGGCTTGGGCGGAAGTATTGCTGAAGTCCTCACGTCGCTGCATGCTAAATCAGACGCCGACCTCTGCAGAACGTGTAGATATCACCTTATGTGCGTCACAAGAGGTGCCGCAATGAGACCACGCGCATCGACGTAATTAACGATTGTGCTGGTATTACTGATATTTCCGGCACCATTGAGATGATTGGCGTTGGAGTTGCTGTTATGAATGATCGGGCCTCGCGCGCGTTCCTCGGATGCTTCTCGAAGATCGGTGCGCTTGCGTAATGTTCTGGATTGAGTTGATCCCATGGATGAGAAGGGGTGACGCGCTACAGTGTTGTCCCAAGAGCCTAAGGCAAAGAACGGAAATGATGCGGCGAGCGTGTTAGACGGCCGCGGTCGGCAACCGGAGGACAAGCGCTTACTGGCGGAAACAGTCTGAGCGTGTGTAAATGAGCCAGATGAAAATAGAGTCAGATATGTCACGAGTACCCGGTATTGCTATGGCACATCATGGAGCATGCTTGACGCATGCGTAGACCGAGAGCCCAATTTTGTACGCATTCCTAGTCTTACTAGCTGAGGACTTGCGCTACGCGCTTCGCCCAGAACGCAAGGATGTGAGACACCAGGCGGCCGTTTACGACACTCGAGGGAGACAACAGTGGACAGTGAACACAGAAGCTCTGAGTGACCGAAAGTGAGAGGTCCCAAAAACAGCCCATCATTCTAAGTGAAGGTCAGAGCGGCCGCGTGTGGTCAATGCAGAGAAGGAAGGACAAAGCGAGCAGAATGAGACTAAGGCGCCGGCTTTGTGCTCCAAAAGGGGATGTCTCAGGCGACAGACACGCGAAATCTTAATAGTAGTCTGATTGCTATAAGATCTTTCTTGGCTCCTTCGCACATGATACAGTAGGACGTTCTACTGTAGCTCTATATTAGTGTATCAAGTGGCAGGATTCCTGTCTAGTATGATGGAACACGAGACGAAGATTGCGAGCGCCGTATATGTATGTATGCTGAATGGCCGGGCATCGTCGCAGCACATCACTACCCGAAAGCAAATGCCTGAACCTCAGCCTCTCTGTATACTCAATGGGCTTCTGGACTTTATGCTTTCCTCTTAATGTCCCTAAATTATGCGATCTGACTGAAAGTTCGCCTGCACTACTCCGGTCAGCAGTCACGCTTCATAGAGCATTTCATACATGTACTGGTGTGCGTGATGCTTCGTTGCTTGGAAAATAATTGCGGAGGGCCGAGTGCTGACGTTGAAAGAAGCGAGATGAATAGGCTGTCTCCGGTCGAGGTGTCATAATATTACCCTCCATCCCTCTCCCTGCGGGGTTGCGCAATTAGTATTTGCCCAATTACTTCAATGGTTCGCGCAAACCTATCACTGAGTCTACTTACTCGTTCGTGCCTGCATTATACTCCCCTCTCCATGGTTGTTATTGATGACCGTACACCTCGGCTTCGCTCATAGTTATAAATTGCATGAATCAGCTTTCTTATCGAGTCCCGACTCATTGGAAGATGTTTGGCAGTCAATTAAGCTAATATATGAAGATGAAGATAGCGCCTGCGAGGGGTATACTATTACTTTGTGACATTGCTTGTAGATCGATAAGTGGCCTCCAGCTCTTTAATTTGCTCGAAGCAGATCTCAACATCCTGTCGCAACTGCAGCTCCTCAAAGACACGACGCGCGGACTTGAACCGGGAGACGGCTTCCTCCTGCCGACCTTGAATTTTATGCAACATTCCAAACTGGTACGCGCATTCAGCTAGACCTAACCAGTTACCACAACTCTCGTAGATAGACTCTGCCTCTTCCAGAAGCAGACTTGCCCGTGTGGTGTCTCCCCGCTGGCGGCAAATGCTGCCGAGAAACTGCGAGCTTTGGGCAGTGTGGTGCTGACTCCCTATTATAATGAAGTCCGCGAGTGCAGCTTCCAATTCGGTTGCCGCAGTGTCGAGGTCGCCCTGCTCTAGATATACGAGTCCAAGGGCCTCTGAGCACTGAGCAGCGACAGAAGTCCTTTTGAGACTGATAAAGGTCTGCCGTGCGGTAGACAAATGCGCGATTGCGGCAGGATAGTCTTGCTTGTGCTGCATCAACTGGCCTAGTTTCTTGCTGCACTGCGCCTCCTCAAATTCGTCTCCTAATTCCACGTGCACGTCTCGTGCAGCGCTCAACAGTGCCTCTGCATGATTGTACTCGCCGAGAATTTGGTGCGAGCCAGAAGCCGTGCTCTTGCACAATGCCCATTCATGCCGATCACCAAGCTCGAGCCACAGTTGGGCAGCGACTGTGAGAGATTCGATCCCTCGTCGGTGATCTCCGAGTTGCATCTGACACAGCGGGCAAGGCGGCGTAGAGTTACATGCACTCAACCAGCCGTAGAGTTCACTTGTGGAGCCAAATAAGCGAGCTTGGGTGGAGCCGCCGCTGCGGCGATGCTGCGGTGTTTCGGTTCGGCTCGGTGGCGTTTAAGCACCGAGGTCCCTTTGCCGACCCATGAGAAGCAAAACACATGGTTTAGCTGCTCGGGTTCGCTGCATCGCTACCAAGCTTGCCCAGATCGGGTTCTCTAAGGGTACTCGAAGGCTCCCGAGGTCATGAGTTCGCATTCCCCATGCTGGAAATAGACAATGTCTGTACATTAAAGATCATGCAAATAAACCAATTTCCGAAGTGTTGGCTCGATAAGAGTGAGAAAGGGGTAGGTAAGGATTGAGAAGGGAGAGGAGATGCGGAGCACAAGATCAATGCCATTCAATAGTGCACCTGTAGGACTTATTGGACTACTAGGCTAAGTGCTTACGTGCAGATAGAGTGAGATTACAGTAAAAAATGCACCAAGGGGAGTACCAATGGGTAAGGTGCATGTGATCTGGAATGAAATCTTGTCGGAGCTGAGGGATGAGGCGAAGGAATTGATCTATCACCTGGTACGCCAGACCGATCAAAGCTAATGGTACAACATTGCTTATCATGAGGCTTCTAACTGCCAACATATACAATGGGTGTCATTTGGCAATGCCGGCGTACCGAGATACCACAGCGTAGCGGAACCAGTGTAATCTGCGCCTACCGCAGTTGTAGACGCATACACTGACAGAGTATTCATTTAGGTATACAGGACCTCATTTGAAACTGTATCACGTGTGTATAGAAGTAGGGAGTCATTGTATGGGGTCGAGATGAGTGGCTTTACGCAATTTACAGTAACGTCCGCTCAGAACTCGTGTCCTTGTTGTCCTTCCTACCAGACCACCTCGCGTCAGTTACGGTGTGTTGGCTTTCAGCTCGCTAGTATGCAATAAGCTTCGCTAAATCTTAGAGTGTCATGTACACAGTTCACTGAGAAACAAGGCTCTGACTGAAAAGTGAATCTCGGACGTCTCTTGTTGTCTTGGGTCTCTCCACTCCACTTGTCCTTGTCGGGTATGAGTCGTACCAGACGGGCACCGGGATCAAGCTCAGCCAGTTTACTCACAGCTGACGGAATGCAGTTGCGCCGTGCGGTCTGCATGCTGTTCAACAATAAACTTGAGTGTGCACGAGCTTCAAGACGGTTGCCTCCGGTTTCTGATACACCGGGAGCCGATTAGTGCTCCGCAACCAATGATCTGTCAAATTCGGAACAACCGAACCGCGTGACCTGTTTTCACTTGGGTTGGCCGATGTCTCGTTGCCGCAGCCCCACCGAGCATTGGCTGGATCGTAACACCGCAGCATCACCGCCGCAACGAACCTATTCGGGGCTCGCTTATCGGGCTCCACGAATGAACTCTACAAGCTACTCTATGCCTGGTTGAGTGCATGTAACTCTACGCCGTCTTGCCCGCTGTGTGAGTGAGACCGATAACCTGCATGCAGCGGGCTTTCCACTGCGGATAGGGGTCCAGATACTGAGCGAGCATGGACGCCACTGTAAGGTTCGGGCGTTGCCAGTAAGCGAACTTGGTGAAGCTGACCACGGCGTCGACGATCTGTTGTGATGGCTTGCTGACCACGGTCAACAACAGCGATGACAAATTGCCCATCTCTAGCGCAGCAGTAGCTGCACCGTCCGCGTAGTATTCGTCCATTTTGACAGGAAGCCGTTCAGCGATGTCGAAATAGATCGAAACCAGCGCACTGCAATGGCTTGGCTCAGGGAAATATCGCCGAAGAACAAAATCTCGGACAATGCCGGGGATCCTCAGAATGCTCTCAGCCCCAAGTTCAGCGAGGGCGTAGGTGGAAAGAGCATGTCTTGAACCATCAATGTCCTTGAAGTGAGGTCGCAGCTTCTCAAACACCTCTGGTCGGAGGCCGTCAGGCAGCATGCTGCACATTGACAGAAGCTGGAGAGACTCCAAACCACCGTCGTCGTCGCCGCGCAATGCTTGGACCGAGACATCGATTGATATCTCAGCCTTGCTGATGGGGACAGATTCGTGGTTCTGAAGCTGAGCGCTGTACTCGCGATTCCATTTGTCGAGAATTTCAGACACAGAGTTGCCACGTCGCGCAAGATGACCGAAGAGCGAGACCGTCAATGGCACCCTGTCGACCTCATCGAACAACTGCTTAGCGAGAGTATATTCCTCGGTCGTGAGATGCCGTCCTGATATGTCTTGAAATGCTTTCAGTGCAGCATCGAGCGAGAGAGGCGCAAGCGCTGCTACGTCCGGATTCGAAATGTCGGGGCCTCGAGTAGTGTTGTTGGCAAACTCGTCGCGATCATTAGGTAAGATGTTCCTGGCGGGATTAAGTAGCAGTCTTTTGTAGCATGGAGTTCGTACCTCGCAGAAGGCGTAAGGAGCGACGGATTGTGTTCATCGCTGTCGCCCACGGGCTGATCATTCTTATCGGTTTCGACAGTTGCTGGCTCACTGAGGTGAGCGTCGTTTGAACTTCTGTCGTGGTTGATGATCGGACCTTGCATATGGTTTTTGTCGGTAATGCTGGAGCCCACGTGAGCTGGGCGGGACATGTTGGACTCTTCAGAGTTCATGAGTGCAGTAAGGCGATATCGAAAGCAGGTTACGACGATAAAAGGACAAGAGGCATGCGTGGCGAACCGTATAAAAGCGGAAACGGCGCAGAAGGAAATCGCCCCAGGATGGAACCGGCTACAGCGATCTCAGGGGATTTCCGTGCTCCACCGCCATGTGCCCCACATCCGGCGTCCTTCCTTTCCCACTGCGCTCACACCACCGCCTCAAACTTTCCTGTAACCAAACTTGAGCTTATCGAAAAGACAGGTGAATTAGCGCAGTGTCAATAAGTATACAAGGAGAGATTGGAAGTTTGGTCAAAAATAAACCGCAAGAAGTAGAGGTGCACAGAGTACGAGGGAGGTGACCAGACCTTAATGGCGACGACGAGGAACACAACCCACACCAACCAACCAAGGCACGAGGAACTTTTAAAAACGAAGAAAAAAAAGAAGAGTGGCGGGTACCACGGAAAGAAAATACAATAAATACCGTTTACAAGTAGATTGAACCTCCGGCACCGGCGGCATGGCTATCTCCACTGCCATGCGAGTTCCGGCTGAGCGGTGTCGGCGGACGCGCAGTGTTCGGTACGTTACTCGGCGGCGCGCGTCGTGCAGCTTCAAGAGAGATCGGCTCCGGCACGCTGCGCGGCGGCGACATCGGCGATGCCGCCTGCACGGTGACCATCGGAAGTCCCATCATCTGACTCTGCGTGACCGACCCGCTTGATGAAGCCGCATAGCTCGTCGCGATGGGCGGTGGCATGTGGTGCTCGTACGTGCTCGAGTACGATGCTGACCTGCTGTGACCCGGGGCGTATGGGTGGAGTGGCGGTATCGGTGCGGGCGAGTGACTACGGTGATCGGAATACCTCTCGAACGCGAGTCCGCTTTCACGGCGGGCGTGCGAGTCTTTAGAACGTGCGGGTGTAGCGGTGAGCGGGGCGTTCGAGTCGTCCGTCATGTAGCTCGAGATGCTCGATGCGCTGCTACTCGCCGCCCGGTTGTGGCCATACATAAACGGCCGCGCTGTGTGAGGCATCTCCTCCGGCTCGTCGTGCAGATCGACATCGACCATGGAAACAATGGTCTCGGTGGCGTTGATAACGCGCAATGGTGTTCGTGGCCGTGGTGGCATTGTGCGAGACGAACCGGGGAGAGGTGCGGCGCGCTGAACGGCGAGCTGTTGAGGAGGAGGCGTCCGTGACGGGGTGTAATGCGCGTTGATCCTTCCAAGTTCTTGCGCGGTGAGTCGGGGGCTAGCGCTAGACGAAGGTACACTCGAGTACGACACCCACTGGGCGGGATTCTCATTGTCTCCAACTGACGGGTGATACCCGCTCCTTTGGCCTTCGTAAATGTTGCCGAAACTGCCGGCGCGCAAGTGCTGGCGGGAACCACTAGGACGCGATGGCGCAGGGGAGGCGGCGCGCGGGGGTTCAATCGAAATGACGTGGTCGACGCGCTGAATACGCTGCGGCTTGCCTTGCGGCTCAAACTGCATCGTCACTGGCTCCATGCTCATCGAAGATTCCTCATCGTCGGAGGATGGAATACCCTTGGCGCGCGTACGTATGCTGCCACCAGACACTGTCGAGACACCGAACAGGTTCTGGTGATCTGCGGGGATGACGCTCCGGGTGCAGCAGAAGAGGACCACGTTGATGAAGCCTTGCAGAATGAAGATGACATCGCTGCATTAAGGCGTTAGCAAAGGCATAAGCAAGATAACCTGTAGCACGTACGCGAAGATGATGAGCTGGAA
>Ga0247815_10000796_pt1 | contig 24388 bp, 25 predicted proteins | sample UWRJL194509B1_FD_181014 | JGI IMG/M metagenome (GOLD analysis project Ga0247815, IMG submission 181014) | Plant litter microbial communities from Arlington Agricultural Research Station in Wisconsin, United States - UWRJ-L194-509B-1 | ecosystem: Environmental > Terrestrial > Plant litter >...
ACTGCAGAAATGTACCGAGTCTACAGGGCTGACCTCGACACTATCGCGCCTCTAACCTGTTGAGCCACGAGAACGGAGGGCTTCGCAAGTTAGAGGCGCGACAGTGTCGAGGTCAGCCCTGTAGACTCGGTACATTTCTGCAGTCAACATCGTCGAAGCCCTCTGTTCTCGTGGCTCAACAGGTTGGAAGCGCGACACCCTTGCATTTCGATGATTCGACCCACAACACTCCGCAGTTCGGCCACTTGAACCCCCAAACTTTCGCAGTTTGATCATTTGAATCCACCAAACTCTTGCACTTTGGAAACGCGAGAGTGTCGTACTCAGATGATCAAACACGTGAGGTGGGATTGGGTTAGCAGGCTGAACCACGAATTTGTGGGAGGTCGATTCTTAATGCTCGGACATTTTTCTAACACACTTCTCCTCCTCCTGCTCTATGTTCTCTTTGGCGTATATAAACCGTATGTGCGCTACAGGATGGGCCAGTACGAATCACTAGCTCCCCATCCCCTCTCACATCATGGACGTAAGCGAGCACTATTGCCGAGAATGATATCCTCATACTTCGCTTGCCATCCTTTCTTCTCTAGTCGCACCGTGAACTCATCTGCCCAGTCAAGTCATGCCTCAGCACCTTTTCACGCAGCAAAGAGCTCAAAGAACATGTCCTCCTTCATCTGCGTTGCCGGTGGGTCTTTCTCGTAGTACGAGCTGATGACAATAGCTTACTTCGTACAACGGCGAGTTCAGCTCGTATCGTTGCCCACACTGCCCTAAGGCCTTCTTCTACCAAATCAACGCCGCAGGTCACATTGATGTTTGTACTTCGCGCAAGATCGGAGAGCCACCTGGAATGCCCCGCCAGTACTTCGATGCGCGGTATCCTCTGCTTCGCGCTTGGTCGCTCGGTATGGGCCTCCCAACTTTTAAGAGTGATGGAAGCAGAGATGCTTTCATGATCGCACGTGAAGGCCAGGTGTGGGAGTGGGCAAGCGATTCAAATGTGGTGCGATTTACCTCGACAATCGTCGCGCCGGGCACTCCCACTCCTGCCGCCGTTTTGTAGACAGATTGCAGTATACTCTTGGTAACCACCAATAAAATAGATACCTGAAAATGTTAGCGGAAACATTCGTGTAGTCGGGATTATCATCATGATGCTTGCGGTGATTGATTGCAGTAGTGTTGTGGTCCGACTTAATTGGACTCTGAATTCTCCCCTATATATGCTTAAATTCCCATCACGGAATTCTTTTGGTATCCGTGGCATAATTGGACTAATTGGCGAAAGTTGCTTTCGGAATGATGCTCCGCAACGTTGCAGACCAAGGAACAAAGATTCAATGTCTCGGTCACTGACTCCAAATTGACAGCGTGTTGTTTGCATCTAGCTGGGGTAGTGGTAGTGGTAACTCCTAGCGCGCCTAGACACCGAACAGGCGACCGAATCACCCATTGGCTTCCTGCATATACGGGCGCGTATACTGTCCCAGGGTGCTCAGTCAGACACTTTCGTGATTTGGTGGAAGTTACTTCCGTGTTAGTCCCACGAAATGAGATGCCTTCGTCAAGAAAGAGGGGAGGTACGGGTGCGCGGCACACCGTCTCAGGGTGCTCCGTCCTCAATTCGGTAGGGAGAGACACCCCGACCATGAAGTGAGATGCATCCGTCAAGAAGGAAGGCAGGTACGGGTACGCGGCACACCGTCTCAAGGTGCTCCGTCCTCAATTCGGTAGCGACATCTTGCCCACGAAATGAGATGCCTCCGTCAAAGCAGTGGTCAAGCATGAGTATAAACAATGCAGGCAGCAGCTACTGACTGCTAGCACGAGTCACCAGCTTCCCCCTCACATTATGGAGGTCCGTGGGCATTGCTGATGAGGATGCCGGTTGCTCACGTTTCGCCTGCTACCGTTGCTTTTCCAGTCGTCCCGTAAGCTGTGCCCGTACAAGTCATGTCTCCAAACTTTCGCACGCAGCAATGAGCTGAAAGAGCATGTCCTCTTCCATCTGCGCTGCCGGTGGGTCTTTCCATTATGGACTCATGGCTATGACTAACCACTTGATGTGCTGGCGACATCAGGTGGTACTGCTGCCCCGATTGTCCCAAGACTTTTTTCAACTACACCAGCGCAGCGAGCCACATCGATGTTTGCACCTCGCGTAGTATCGAAGATCCACCAGGCGTGCCACGCGAGTGTTTCGACGCGCGATATCCTCTGCTTCGAGTCTGGTCGCTCGGCATGGGCCTCCCAACTTTAAGGAGCGATGGAAGCAGAGATGCGTTCATGGCTGCCCGTGAAGGCCAGGTGTGGGAGTGCGCAAAGAACTCAAATGTGGTGCGATTTGCCCCGACAATCGTCGCGCCTGCCACTCCCATTCCCGCCGCCGTTATGTAAACAGATTGCAATATACTCTCGGTAACCGCCAATAAATTAGATACGTGAATATGTCAAGGGAATAATTCGTGTAGTCCGGAATTATGATTGTGACGCTCGCGGCGATTGGGTGCAGTACCGTCGCGGGCTGACTAGATGAAGACCTTGGCGAGTGTTCTCATCACTATATGACTATCCGGATCGGAAGCGAGGCCTTCATAATTTTATGAAAGCTACAGTGACGATTTCGCACGAGGAACTGGCAGCTACAGTCGCGGCCGCGACAACTTTGTGCCCTAGCCCGCGGAGGCGGTCGCACAATGAATCAGTCGAACTTCTCAACGCGCAAAATGCCGGCTTAGAAGGTCGTTTGGGCACAATTCCCATTTTGGTCATCAGATCTGGTAAATTTACTGATGCCTTGCAAGGAGTATCCCCACTGCGTTCAAGTTGCGTTTTATCGGGTAGAGTGTTTTTGCGCCAGCCAGATGCCAGTGTTATGAATTCACCCACCTTCGGGAAAGAATGGCTTTCTATGTACTTGATCTGATCGAAAAAATGACCTCGTGTCGCTTCGAGGGCCTATAAGGTTCTAATCAATCTGTGCAGTCAGTGGATCGCCACACCCGATCCGGCATGGACCGACATCAGCCCGCACGGTCTTTTACGATGAGACTAAGCATTTTGTTTCAGATCACGCCAGATATGTGAAAATATGCACTCTTAAAACTAGTTTTTGGGTCGGTTTTCCTCTCAGGGCAGCAGGCGCACCACAATGATGCGTGTACTGCGGATGCTCATACTGTACGACCTTGGTCGGTTTTCTGTAGCAATTTGCAGCTAAAGACTGCGCTAGTATATCACACCATGAGCATTGAAGAAAATATGGAAGGGTCTCAGTCACGCTTGGGATGTCATCGCTTGCAGATGGCTTGCAGGCCGGTGTGATAAGTTCTTTCTCAGAGAATGCTTACTTGAAAAATGCCAAGAGCATTGTTGTGCCTCAAGCTCCAATCGATCTTTTTAAGAGCTAAGGTTGGAAGAAGTGCGGGGAAGGGTGCCTGGTCCCAAACGAGCTCGAGACACATCGGCTGTTTCCGCGTTAGCCGACACTCCGCTCTTCTCTCGTTGGCTTCCGCGTTTCGAAGCGCACCGTCTTTCCACACACGCGCATTCTCTCGCCCGCTCACACTCCACCACCATACGCTATTCCGGCGTGCGCGTCGACTGCGCGCAAGTCTCAGCAAGTCGCAGTCTCTCGTCACGGTCTGCTTGAGCTCTGGCTGTAAGCTCATACGATGGATCAGTCGAATTCAGGCGCCGGCTCGAGGTTCGGACATCGTGATATAGCTTCCATTATCTTCTTTGTTAACACGCGTTGAATGTAGCTCTGGGGCTGGATCGAGTGCGCGCAGAAATGCTCAGGACGCGTCGCTGTACTCGAGGTGAGCCACACTCGTACCACAGTCCCATCCGACCCCCATATACTACTGTGTCTGCTCGTTCTTTCTGTTTCGCAGTGTTCTGCCATGCGTGCACGTTTCCTTTGCTTGTGCGCAACTGGCTTTTACTTGCGATTATGATCCTTGATATCCTCTTGGTGGTCCATCGCGCCTCGCCTTACTGTTCGGTGGCGCGGTCGTGAAACGTCGGCATCCATTGCCCTCATCTCCTTTGTCATTTCACCAACTGCTTGCCCTCGAACGACTGCTCGATCGTGTGAATTGCGCGTCGCGTGCCGTTAACGTTTGCTATGTGACCAAGCACGCTGTCCTACTTTTCGGCTCATCTCGCACCATGCTGACAATATCTCAGTTCCTCGCTTTCAGGCCCACTAATGGCATATCAGCGCGAGTATCAGCGCGAGTATCCCAACTTCGCTCCGTATATGTATGTGCCAGGCCCTGAGGCTGCACCATACGCAGTCACCTACCCCTACGCTGTGTATGCCCAACCTGAGTCGGCCGCACCTACGCCACCCACCCGCACTGCCTCCCGTCAAAGCTTGGCAACTCGGGAACGTTCAGGATCGCAATCCCGCCCGAAGCTATCTCAGTCGGAACACGCACAATCTGAGTCGAGCACGAGCAAAGGAACGACCAAAGCTGGCAGCTCGAAAGCGCGTTCCACGTCGCAGGCTAAGGAAATCGCCACAACGACGGAGGAATCCGCTGTCATCAAGGGAGCCACGCCCACCGTTACAATCCCTGGGGCATCGCGACCTGCGGCCGCAGCCATGACTACTCGCACCCGAGCAAGGGCTAGCGAAGCCGCTACTCAACCACCAATGACACCCAAGACCGAGCCTGACGGCGATTCATTCCCGACACCTGCCTCGTCGGTCAGTCGCTCCCCGGCTAAGAGCAGCGTCGCCTCAGTCAGTCCTTCCACGGTGCGCATCAGGTTGCGCCTACCTTCACTTTCTTCTTACAACGCGTTATAGTCAAAGGTGACAGGCGCCAAGCGCCCTGCTGCAGCCTACGGTGGTGGCCCTGCGAAGAAGCAGAAGATTATCATCGACTCGGCATCCAAGTTATCCGAGCCAGAGCGTCGTGCGACGTTTGCTATCGACCCGCTCGTAGAGTGCGTACCATTGCTGTTGCCACTCGTGTTCAATGCTCTGATCTGATAACATACATGCACAGGTCAATTGAATCCAACCGCATATTCTGTAGAGACTGCCAAAAGTGGGTTAAGCTGGGTGATGGTGTTCGCTTTCGTATCAAGCACTGGGCTGGACACTGCGCACTGGTACACAAGCGTGATCGGTACGGGAGGCTTTGAGTCACATAAATTTGCAAGCTGATCCAGCTCCACAGGCGCACAGCAGGCGATCTATTGTCGAAAGGCGTTGAGGAGGCGGCCAAGGAGGCACGAGCTATCGAGGACGCGAAGAGTGCTGCTGAACGTGCCAACCAGGAAGCTGCTGCGAAGAAGGTATGTAGCCATCACCGCCTTTTTGTTTTGAAAAGTCGCTCATTCAGTCTCGTAGAAGGCTAGGGATGAAGCCAAAGCTGCCGCACAAGCCGAAGGCCGGGCGAGGACTGCTGCCGCAACCAAGTGTGTTTGTCGTCCTCTCTCTGATTACATGATTCTAAAGTGCCCATCTACAGGGCGCGCATTGCCGCTGCTGCTGCGAGAAACCAGACGGCAGCAATGGGTTCCGGAGCGAGTACTCCTATTGGGGGCAAATCAGCCTCCAAGCAGCTGGCGAAACCCGCGACAAATAAGCCTACGGTGCCTCGTTCAGGGTACGAGACGCGTGCAAAGGGCCCGCCTGTTCCGTACGTTGGAGACTATTGTTGGTACAGCACTACTGACCACGTCACAGACCACGCTACAACTACGAGGAAGAAATACCTGAACCGTACGACTTTGGCGACGCAGAACAGTATGTGCAAATTTATTGATTTATGAGAAGGTCACTGACGATGCTAATTAGGCTGCCTATCATACTGCCCGTGCGCCTGCGTCGAGAACGTGTTTCGCTTCAAGATGTGATCAAGCCGACGGCTCCGCCTGCAGCAGACATTGCTCGTTTGATGCGTCCCGGCGTAGGTGAGAGATCATCAGCAGCTTTCTTGACATGGAGCGCCTCTCATTTCTATTCATTAGGCGTGCCTGCATCAGGATCAGTCAAGGTTGCGCGTTTTGTATCCGGCAAGGAGGCCTCGAAAGCAGAGGAACGGTATGGTCTTTCTAAGTGACTATACGCCGACCACTGAAACCTGCGCTGCAGTGCTCAAGAAGAACAAGAGCAACTCAAGGATGTCTGGTTTTTGGACCCAAAGCGCAAGCCTGGACAAGAGATACTCAGCCGTGCGGAGATTCTCGGTATTAAACCTCGCTCGCAACGCGACACCGACTATTCGTTCGTCTTGTTTGTGCTTGTTCTGATGGCTCAACTGATCTTTGCCCAGCCTTGATCATGCCAACGCTGAATCTGTGCCAATTCGTAGCTATTCTCCTATCATCGAAGGTCTTCCGTCACAACTCGCCTTCACCGGCTCACCAGTCGAAGAGCCAACGCCGCTGCCCAGTGATCTCCACACTGTATTTCATGGCTCGCCCAACAGCCATACACCTCGTCGTATCTCAGGAGCGGCCCTGCGGCAACAAACGACGCCGCTGGAGTTTCTGCCTTTGATGACAACCCCACTCAAATTCTCGCGCAAGCCGGGATTTGAGCCAGATATGTCGCCCGTCGCAGGGGGAGGGACAGCGAAGGTGGCTACTGCTTCAGTTTTTGGTGCACCAATGCCGTGAGCGCTTGTGCAGAGGTCAGATCGACTAGTGAATCTGACTCCTGGTTCTGTAGTGCGCCGACAATCACGGATCGAAATCGCTTTGCAAAGATTGTGGCGAACTCCTCAGGTGGACAGGGCCCGAGCAGCGGTACAAGGCGGTTGAGTGCTACCACCAAGGTTTCGCAGGTGCATACTTTTGCTTCTGACTCGAGTTGTTCCTGACAAGTCTATTGTCCAGGAAGAAGATGAGGACTGGGCGAATTTGGACGAAGAGGCACTCAACGCGCTGAACTCACGCGATGTTCGTCGTGCCGAGCTTCAGCGTGATCCCGACGTTCGAGCGATAGGCGTCGATGCTGTCCAGTGTAACGGGTGCGGAAAGTGGTTCAAGGTTGGCGCATGCATCAATTATCTCACCAACGTACTGACGGCCACCCAGCTCAGCATTGATTTGTACACTGCTAGTCGCTGGTACGGACCAAAGGGACATAAGCGCAAGTGCGCTTTCCTCCAGCACGACACGCCAGAGGGTTCGGTTGAACGGTTTGTCATCTCACATTTTCATGACTTTCGTTTCTGATGGCAGTCACAGCGACGCTGGCCCGCTCGAAGCCATCTCAATGGGATGGTCCGACCAAGAGCTTAAGCGCGACCCGCGCGTGCGCGACGTGCGCGAAGGTCGCGTACAATGCAGTGCCTGCGGCAAGTGGACGCAGCAGCAGAATTGGGAAGCTCACTACCTGTTCAGGTGCCGCAATCAGGTGAGTAACTGCGTAGGAACAGCTGAAAGGGAACGTGCTAATTGAACGACGCTGCCAGCCCGATGGTCACGGTGGTATTTCCCCATCGCCTCGAGGTATAAGCCCGGCTCTCTCGGGCATCGGCCAACATGCCTCAAGTCACCGTAGCCTTTCGGTTATCTCTACTTCTGCCGCCGTTGAGCCTGAACCAGTGGCGGAGGATTTGATGCACGTAGATGATGATGAAGCTAGAGCCGCAAATCTCTCCCTTCAGGGAAACGAAGTCGTTGTGCCGGGAGCTGAGGAATCTACTCCGGAAGTGGCGGGTTCAGCCGCTGCAACGGCACTTCAACACCTCTCGGATGCACGCCAATCACTGCGCTCGCAGTCCGCAGAGCAGGTTGCGGTGTCAGAAAGATCTACGCCAGCGTCATCCCGCGCGAGCTCTACGAGCAGGGTTGTCAATCTCGAGCCGACTCAAGTCGCCGTCCTACCCTCTGCGCGACCATATCTGTCGCCAGTCAGTATCGCGGATGGCGTCGCTGATCAGTCCGATCTGGTGGAGGAGTACGAAAGCTATAGCCCGCTGACTCCCACGGACGACGACGACGAGATCGAACTCACTGCTGCCGTCGTGACTCAGGAGCGTCCAGTGGGCGAGGCGAGCGAGAACGATCAATCGCGTGCTTCATCTGTAGGCTCCGACCAGTTCACCGAACGCTCTCGCAGGAGTTCGCGTTCTGCCCGCACATCCTCGCAGCATTCGCAGTCTCAGTTGAAGCAGATTGAGGCGCGCCGCGCCGAACTAGAACAGGATCCGAGTGTTGCAGAAGTGTCGAGCGATTCTGTTTGTTGTGTTGCCTGTGGGACATGGGTCTTGTTGGGCGAGACTTTGTATGCGGCGCAGAAGTGGGACGGGCGGAAGGGCCATAAATCGATCTGTCAGGCGCTTCTGTAAGTCTTTGCGCTCATCTTTGCGGTTCGGCATTGAATGTGATTTAGGGTGGAAGAACAGGAATCCGAACCTCGCAAGCAAAGGCCGACCCAAGAAGACTTCGATATACCTGATACTCTCAGGGACGACCCTGCCATTCGAGGCTTTGACGGCGATTTTGCCCAATGTGACTGGTGTGGCAAGTGGGTTCTCGGCGAGAAGTGGGTGGTGCACAAGAATGAACGTTGTCCTCGTGGCGTGCGTTTCTCTTATCAGATGAAACGACTTCAAACTAATGATGCACAGTATGCTGGAAAGGCACGCCAGTCCGCGGCCAACAGTTCCGCGGAGGATCAGGAAGCTCAAGACGACCTCAGCTCGCTCAGTTCTCTTGATGGCGAGAACGAGAACGATGACAGAATGAGCGTCGATCAGGTCCGTGAAATCAGCTCAATACCCAGACAAGACTTGTTCTGAATACCACCTTGAACATCAGCCACCTTCTGAAATAATCTCCCTTGGGGATGAGCTCAACAACGAAGTCCAAGCGGATGGCCTGAGCAATTCAGACTTGCCTCTACACATCTCTGATCCTGTTCCCGCAACCTCCGAAGACATCACACCAGCCAGCATTCCGCCACGTCTATTGGATGAAGATATCGTGCAAGATGAAACGCACGTTGCCTCTTTAAGTGCCGTGTCCGGTCCACCCTCACCAACCGGCTTGTTGAACGACGGTTCTGCTCAAAGGCCTCCAGAGCCACTACTTACCGATGCGGCCCGGGATCCTGCTCCCCGCAGTCCCCGTACTCCTGAGTTGAAATTGTTGTTGCCTCCAAGCCCGGACGAGGCAACTCGCGTCTCGACTCCGCCGCGGAAGGGATTGGATATCCAACCTTCCGATAATGAAGGCTCGCATCCATCTCATGGTCTTTCACCTTCAACCTCGCTTCAGATGGAATATACGCCATTATCTCCACACCAGCCAGACCTCTCCCAGTCCGCGGCTGCCCCCGCCTCGACCCCATTGGAAGGGGGCGACGCCTCTGCTCAAGATATTGAGATGGACGACGCTGCACCAACGGCTGAGACTCTAGCAATCGACGAAGGCGAAATCAAACACGATGACATTCAAACTCCTTTGATCGAGCGGCCTGATTTGTCGGCGGCATCCGTACCACAAAACGCCAACTTGTCACTCAAAGAGTCGACCCCTGAGGTCGTCACGAGCCCAACACCTTCGAATCTCAAACTCGATGCAGAAGACCATGCACCACACCCAACTATCTCCGAGTCAGCAGCGAATGACGGCGATGAAATAATGGCCGTAGACGAAGACACGGTACAAGACGCATCCACCGCAGAGCTCGACCCTGCTCCATCGGCGTCTCCTTCAACAACGCCAACGGCCACGAGGGTCCTTCGAGAACGTCGTCCGCAGCCGTCGCCATCGTCCACACCAGGTGTGAGCCCAGAAGAACTTCGTCGGTCGTTGGCGGAAAATCCGAATGTCCGTTCTCTCGAGGGCGATCGCTTGCAATGCAACTTCTGCGGCAAGTGGCTTACGATACCCGGCTGGGAGTCACACGTCAGCACTAAGTGTCGCCATCGAGTACGTTGTATAGCCTCGGGTCACTTCCCAGTCCACGCTGACTTTTCTCTACAGCCGAGGAAACGTGGGCCTGGGTTCGCAGCACCGAAGCCGCTACCGCCGGCTAAGCTCTCTGACACTGAGAAGCAAAGTGGTGCCTCAGTCTTGCCATTCAATGCTGAGTCTGAACTTCCTGACGGATCGGAAGGTCGTCGTCGCAACATCCAGGTTATGACGGAGGGTAGGTCTTTCCTTTATCAGCGTGTCATCTGACTGACGACCCCTTTTACTTCCGGTGCTCTAGCCGAAAAGATGGCGCTCGCAGGGGACTTCCTCAAGAAGCTCGTACACTCCCGGGTTGAGGAGCTCAAGGCTGATCCCGATGTTCGTGAAATCGGAGATGGCACTGTCATGTGCGACCACTGCGGGATCTGGATCAAGCTCAGCAACCATATGTATGCAGCTCACCGTTGGTTTGGACCGCAAGGACACAAGGCAAAGTGTCAACGCAGAGCCGCAGCGTGAGTGCACTTCGCCTGACCTGCGCGAAGCTGATATCATATTTCCCTTAGCCTTAACGCAGCAGATGCCTCCTCGTCCTAATTACTAGTTCATACACGACAGCCATTGCTTTTTTTCAACTTGCTTGAACTCTGTCTTCCCCAGTTCCGACATGTATGCAGAACACATGCCATTTGTACATTGTGCGGCGCGATCCTTCCCACGCATGCCCTAGATGGCCGCGAAACCACCGGTCATCTAAGCCTGTGTCATTGATCATGACTGAATGTATTGAGTGAGCCTGAGAGCCCGGAAACGCTGATGGCAACGTGCTCGTGCCATCAATACCAGTTGCCAGCAAGCTAAGAATACCTCTCATCTCAGTATTATCTACCACCCCTCGCAGGCATCTGAGGATGTATAACCTAATTTATTTCTGTTAATCAGCAGTAGCAACGATCGGTCGATGACTGTTCAACTAAAGAATCTTGGTTGGCATATTTCAAGATCTGCATGGCTCGCAGATCCTACCGTACATGCCGAATAAGCATTATAGACTATGCTGACAAAAATCTCATTCAGCGCATGTAAGGCTTCCGCAGCAGTGCATGGCTGTGATGATCCAGCATGTCAGGCAATAGTCTGACTGACGCTGATTCAGCACCATCGTCTCGCGTGACTGTCACACTCCGAGGCAATAATTATCGCGGCAGAAGAGCATGGTAAAACCAACAACAGCCCCCAGCAGTCTCAGTTCATCCCTAGCGCTACTCTCATCATGTTCAGCACACTTGTAGCTTTCGCTTCACTCGCTCTCGCGGTCGTTGCAGCACCATCCAGCCGTGACGGCGCAGTTCGCGTCCTCTACACTTTCACCGACGGCGCTTACCCCGAAAACATCGCTGTTCGACCAAATGGAGACATTCTCGTCAACTCGCTCTCCAACGGTCGCGTTTACACCCTCGATCCCACTGCCCGCAAGCCTCAGGCGCGCGTCCTCGTCGAGCTCGCACCGCAAGCCGCCAGTGGCTTCACCGGTATCACCGAGTATGAACGCGACAAGTTCGCTGTCGTCTCGGGCAAGTTCAACTTGACGGATTTTACCACGAAGGAGGCAGCAGTTTGGTCATTTGACGCAGCGGACTGTGGTAAAGGCAGCAATGCGACGACTGTCAAGCCCAAGAAGATTGTGGACATTCCTGTCTCTGGACTGCCCAATGGCATCACAACACTCGACTCGTCGCGCGGGATCCTTCTCGCCGCCGACTCAGTTCTCGGCGTGGTGTGGAGCATCGACCTCCACCGCGGCGTCGCTCGCCATATTGCTGAGGATGCCACACTCAAGACTACCACCGCCGAAGGCCTCGGCTATCCGCTGGGTATAAACGGCGTCCACACCACCCGCGACGGTTCGAATCTCTACTTCACCAACTTGAACACCGAAACCCTTTACAAGGTCCCGGTTCACCGTGACGGGAGCTTCGCCGATAACGTCAGCCTCGTTGCGAATATCCACGGTGGCGCAGACGACTTTATCATTGGCAAGGACGGCCGTGTCTGGGTGACGGGTATGCCTACTTTCCTCAACGTCGTACATCGAAACGGCAAGGTCGACGTGCACGATGTCCTCCAGAACGAGGCGAATCCCGGGAAAGGCAACCCAACTGCTGCTGCGTTCGGTCGCGGGTCGAAAGCACAGGAGAAGATTCTTTATGTTGTCACGTCGTGGGGTGTTGTGTACGCAGTTGACACCACGCGCATCTGAAAATGCTCCAATCCGATGTAGAGACTACTTCATGTAATTGCCCGGCTTAATAAAAGTCTGCTGATGCCGTCCGTTCCACTGCTCGTGACATCCGTCTTGTGGCCGTTTGGGTGCTACGATCAACGCAGTCTCCGCATATACTACAGGCACATAATGACTGAGATGCTGATCACGGCAAGCGAGAGCGAGATGGCTTCTTCATCGGATATTTCCAAGACGAGAAAAAAGTGTAGATTTGCAACATGGCTGGGTTACTGAGGGCTCGGACGGAATGAGTGTACAGGCTGCAAGATAATGCAGCTCAATCGAAGATATAACAGCCTCACCGGGCACACACACACACTACACCATGTCACAAGCAAGGTACAATCCATAGGTCACCATCCACGACGTGAAAGAGTCCGGCGCGTCGTTTAGGGAAGAGTCTGATATCCACCGCCCTGCTGGACGGGGAGCTGAACAGGTTGCGTGGAGCGAATGATGGGCGCCTGCGCTGGGGCAGGCGAAGGCTGCGGCATCGGTGGGGTAGCGACATGCGAGCGGATGGGTGGCTGAGGAGCCGATTCTGGGTCGCGGTCACCTCCGAGCGACTGGTATGCACCTGCATTTGAGGAAGGGAATCCTCCGGGCTGCGTAATAGCAAAGAGCATAAGGTCAGAAGCACTGCGGCGTAGATGTAACAGCCAAAGGACAGATTCGCACCATCGACCAGACTGTATCGGTGCGCAGTCCAAGCGGACCGAACTGGTCCCCACGCGCCCGCAGCGAGTTCATGGTCGCCCATAGCGTTGGGAGCTGTAACGAAGATATTCGGAGTTAGCGGGCTGATGAGTGAAGATGTGAACGGGAGTGAACGAACTTTGAGGAGAAGAATGAGGACGATGACAATCTGGCAAGGACCCGAAGTCAGCTGCGAGAATAATTGAATAGCTCGGTCTCGGCGTACTCGGATAAAGCCATTCACATGTTCGGCGCTACCAAGCCTGTTGGTTCACGTGAGCGGGATGCGACCTGGGATGGGGAGCGGAGATACGTGCCAGAGGACATCGAGTAACACCGACGCGCCAAGAATCCCCGTGAACTGAGGCGCGCTCAGTTCCCGAGACTTCAATGTGGATCAAGTGGAGTATACCGTGCGGAGGCTTTCGCTGGAATCAGCGCGCTCGTGCGCGTAAAGACCGTACAGGTAAATTGGCAGATTGTAAGCAGGACTTGTTGCAGCTGAAATAAATAGAGAAAGTCCCTTCAAACGCGTGTCAGCTGGTGTATTCAGGTGCATCAGGATCGCTTACAGTCTGCAGAAGGACGAGGTTTGCAGAGTCGAGGCTTTGTGCGAGGTCGGCCATGGCAAGGGGAGGAGACGCGTTCAAGCGCCAAGCGGCTCTATGCGGACGGAAACATGAACGATGGGCGTGGCCCACCATACAGGGCTCTCTTCAGCATAAAATAGCCCGATCATCCCGTCAGATGTACTATGATGTTGATTTGTGAGAGAAAAGGACTTGTTTCTTACCCGGTTGAACTCGGATCGCGTCCACCTCGCATCAGGCAGCACTCTGCTACTATCAAGTGTGAACTCAAAGGCACTATCCCGAATATAGTTTGATTACTTCATATCTACTTAAACGCAGTCTCAAAACTTCTGCTTCAATCAGACCGTCTGTACAGCTCCGCGGGCTCCGGCATATCTTGTTTCATAAATCTTCATCGCGGCCTGACCATGATGCCTTGACCCAGCCCTGATCAGGCTGCGGCTCTTTGACAGAGTCCACAGCTTCCCATTCATCATCTGACAGCTCGCTTGCAACCAGTTTAGGCTCTGCACTGGAAGAGGCGCTCGGAGCGTCGCGTAGCGTAACACGAAGCTGCAAGTGCAGTTCTCCCGAATCAAGCATTGCAGCAGGATCAGTCAGGCTCGCCGGACCGGACCCAGGTGTTGAGGTAAGAGATGAAAAGCAGGGCTTGAGTTGTACGGCATGTTGACCACTGGCGCTGAGCGGATGAAGCGTGCCGTGTGGAAGCAACAGTTCGTGCGACTCCCGGGCGAGGACTACGCAACGAGCGTCCACAACTGCCGGTGAACCTTGTAACAGTCTCAGCGACAGAGAGTTTTCTCCGATGCGGAGCTCCCATGCGCGCTCAGATACGATAAATTCGACAGCTCCAGCCACATCTGGAGCGGATTTGTCCGCCGCGCGTTCCTGTTGCGCCACATTGGCCGCCGCATCCCGCAACAGTGCAGCGAATCCGTGGACTTGTACGGTAACGGCAAAACTGTCCGCATCTGTTTCGTCGACATGCGAGTCGAAGATCGGAACCGTTCCCGGCGCTAGAGACTGTTCAGGGATGTGGTGGCGCAGAAATTGGAAAAACGCATTGTCGCCGCGCTGTGCGGCCGCCCGTCGAATATAGAACCCCAATCGACGCTCGTTGCTAAACTCGAGCAAGAACTGGAGGGTCGGAGATAACTCGTCAGGGCTCCATTTCATTCGCAAGATCTGTGCCACCAAAGGCGGTGCACCAAACGCGTCAATGTCCTCGTCGAGGACGAGCGCAATAGGAACACCGGCTTGCTCGCATTGGTCTGCACAATCTTCGAGAAGTTCCAACGTAGCATATGGATCCGAGTTGGCATCTTCTGCTGCTAAGAGCTCGGCGATGATGTCGCGCACACGGTGGCGCACAACCAGATCGTCACGATTTGTGGAGAACTTGTTTCGTAAAGTGGCAGCATCAGCTACTAAGTCACTGGGAAATACGTCGTTCATGATGCGTGAGCGACCTGGTGCACGCGCGGACGTCCGGGCGTTTCGTGGTGCGCGATCAGGTGTTCTCAGGTTGAACGGGTCGACGTCGTCCTCGAGCGTCTCCAGTCCAAGCTCCTTCGAGCGCTCGGGCTTCTTGTCATCGATAGAGCGCGCTGGGCTTCCCTTCTCATCGTCTGTGCTAGGCATAGTCGAAGTGGGTGATGAAGACCAAGGGATGCACTGTTTCCGGCAGTCCGGAAGAACAGTTGGATCCGGCCCATGGCAGTTCGGAGGGTTCCCTTCCTCCGCATGAAGCAAGCAAACCCATGCGGTGGGATGACGCACACGAAGTGGCCCTGTCAGACAACCGTGAATGAAACGCGCTAGTGGAGCAGTCAGGAGGTGGTGATGCGCTGGGAGCCACACACAGACATATATTCGCGAGTCCGAGTGATGTCCGCCCACGCGGCGGGGTAAGTGCCTATCCGCGAGTGAGGACTTCAGTGAGGTGTCTGTCATTGCCAGCGCAATGAATCGAGATGGTTGGTGCAAAGTCTAAGTCCTGTGATGCACTCGTCGTGTGCAACTGGTTGGACACGTTCACCACCCGGGGCAACGAACAGAGTCGAGGCCACACCACACAACTGCAGAAGCTCACGATCGTTGGCCTAGTCAAGCCTATGGAACGGCGCCTTCCCTGACATTGTCATAACAGGACAACGAACAGGAAAACATGGAAATGTAGATCGCATTCAAGCAAACACACCTACCAGGCGCACGCGGACAGCGGTGGCTGACGCTAGGAAGCAGAGCGAGGAACCTAGCAGGGACCGTGTGGCGGTAGACAGTGTGGAGGATCAACTACTGCGGTATGGGCTCCTCAGCCTGCAGTGGACGCACTGGACCTGATACCCAGGGTCGAGGCCAATGAGGAGCGGTAGCGCACCGAGGTCGGCGTCATCCCGCGCGGTTCCACCAACGATCGCGGCACCAGTCGGACGCTTCCGCAACACAATTAGCCGCTATGCGGTTTGCGCAAACGAATTAAAGAGCGCCGGGACTTCAGCGGAGGGTCCACCAGTGACAGCCCGTGTCCTCTTCCCACCTTCGCCACAACTCTTCGCGCCTTTCAACACACACAATGCGCATGCCAGTCCTCGCCAGCAATGTCCGCAAGGTTGTTCACACGCAGCAAACGGTAAGTTGTATTGCAAGGCGATGCGATGCGCGCGCTGGTCGGTCAAAGAGGCGTGTATGCTGAACTAGACTTGGCGTGCAGGGCACCGCAGCTGTCACCGACGCCGCGCACTCTACACCTGTTGTTGGAGACCTCCAGCTCAGGCGTACGCGTCCGCGCCAGGCACATGTTGCTTCGTTTGACATTCTGCCAATGCAGACCATGGCTCTGCGCCGTCCCGACTTTGGTCACGAGATCGTGCGCGCTGTGACCTCGCCACTACCGACCACGGCCGCAGTTGCGTCTATCAAGACAGATCACGAGATACAAGCCGCAGCGCCAGCTAGCCCGAGTGTCTCGTTTCGCGAGCCATGGGACGAGCTCGCGGACACGCGATCCCGGAGAACGATGTCGACCCGACGGATCTCGGCGCGATACCGCCCAATGTCATCCTCAGGTTCCAGCTACGGAGATTCGTACTGGGACGACGACCGCGAGGTAGACACTCGGCGCACTAGCCTGATATCCTCCCCGACACTTGAAGCCGTCGAAGCACGCATCAACCAGCACGGCTACTTCGCCGCCGAAACTCGCGAGTGCACCGGTCCGCGGTTCCTCGAGCGACGTCGGTCGTCTGGCTGGAGCAAAATTGTCGATTGGTGTGACGAGCAACTCGACGTTATTGCGCCCAGCAAGCGGAGGAGGTCAATATCGCCGATGATGATCTCGGCGCCGCGACCCTCTCTAACCGCATCGTTCACGCTGAATGCGAGCGATCCATTTGCGGCAGAGTAAACCTTTCCGTCGAGTCCAAATGCTTTCCCATGGACTAAGTAGATTTTGGCATGGTGATTCTTGCTTGTATTTGTAACTCTCGCTCCACTGCATGTTGTACCGATATTGATCTGGCCTGAGCAGCACGTCCTCGTTGCCGCACGCACGCATCGTACTAGTACTGTATTCATTAGTTAGCTGATGCCACATGACAAAGAAATAAAAACACTCACACGCTACGCGTTCCAGATTTTGAGCGCATGATCGTAGAAAGAGCAGCTAACGATGGTGGAATGTTCGCCTTCCGAAGCTGTCCCCCGAGACCAATCGGCACCATACGCCAAACTCTGATGCTCGTCCAACCTGGCAGTTATGTTTCCCGAGACATCGCAGACCTTGAAGCCGTCGTGCATACAAGCGATCAGTAGGTGGTCCTTTCGGGCAGGCGAGGGATGCCACTTGACGCGCCATGCGCCACCACCCACGTCGATCACAGTTAACGGGTCGCGGGGCGATCGCTTGTCATACAAGGAAACACTCGAGTCGTAAGAGCCAATTGCAATGAGATGCTCTTCATGTGGTGACGGTGAGATAGTTGTAACTCCAGCATCGCGTCTGTGAAAGCATGTTAGATGGACCAACCCGGTTCACAGCGACATAACATACCGCCTACTGGTAAACGTCGCTGTCTGCACAGACTCTCGAACGTCCCAGATCTTCCACTTGAGATCATCGCCCCCAGAGTACACAACGTTTTGACTGTTTCGATCCCAAGCTACAGCCCAGCACTCGAAGTCGCAAGCATGCCACGACTCGCTCAAACCGGTACCGACATCTAGCGTTGCCACTGATCCGTCCGAGTGCGAGACTGCGATATTCGTACCATCGGGTGACCAATCAAGAGCGAGAGATAGTACGCCCACTTCAGCCGTACGCAGTTCCGAGCGCTGACGTAAGCTGATAGATTCATCGTCGAGGTCGAACAATGCGATCGTGCCGTCCGCAGTAGCCGCTGCAGCCGACCGATCTCGCCTTACAAGCCATCAGGTACCTCCTTGTCAATACGTTCGATCAAACGCACCACTTGATGTCAGTTACAGCACCAAGGGTAAATGCCTGAAGTTCTACTGGTTCCGGTGCGAGTCGGATGAGCGACAATTTGCCAGCTCGGCTCATCAGTGTCGTCTCAGTAGCCTCATGGAGAAGATATGTGCCGACGGTGAGCAGGTCATTGAAACCTGGGGCAAACTCAACAGTGTCAGCGGGCCATTCGGTGTCGTGCGTAAACGCGCTTGTGACGTGTAGAGGATCAGAAGGCATGGAACGATGCGTCAAATTTCAACCACCGACATGCCCGTGCTTAGTCGCGTCAACCTCCACCTTGATTGATTACAAACGCAATGCAACGCTCCAATGAAGCCCTCAGTTACAGAAATACATTTGAGTAACTCGATGATACAGGGCGCTTGTCTGAGGGAGCGTCAAACATCTCCGAGGTCAATGTCAGCCGATGCACTTCTGGATCGCTTGGTATATAAACCACCGAAGCGAATACTTAGGCCACCCGATTGGGAATGCAGGGCCCACACGTCTTCCACAGAAGAGTGAGCCCAGACCTTCAGCGGACCGCAGGCAAAAGAACATCGCATATCCCGCAGCGTCGGAAATGGTTTCGTTTGCCTCAGTTGCAACCGCAGACACGGAGAAGTGGCTCTGCCCAAAGGTGAGCAGCAACACAATGGAGCGCAATTGCGCAATTGCGATGATAGAGTATCAAGACGGACGTTGTACAAGCTAATGGCAGGGACAGGATGCTGGGGGACGGATGGACATGGTCGAATCATGCAAACAAGAACATGAGAGATTGGGGAACGCGAGAATGGAGAGGGATCAATAAGAAAGCAGAGCATGGACGAGACTTAGAGTGGTAAAACATGAACTGACGACTAGGCGCGCAAGGTACAGAGAACAAAGACGAGGGATAAAGACCAAAGCTATGTGGAACCCGAACAGAGAGCATCGAACACGCAAGAAAGCAAAGCAAAATGACATTGAATCATTGTTGACCCACGACGTCGGTGCGCTTGTATCCCATGCGGATAGCATACGCTTCGCGCTCCTCGAACGTCAAGCCATCTCTGCCGTGCCAGTTGGCTGAGCTCGACCGCGCGCGGAACTTGGCGTGCTTCGACTTGTCGTTGCTGAAGATATCCTCGAGATTGATGTCGCGGATCGCGCCAAAGATTTCGTCTGGGTCCGTCTCCATCTGCTCGCGTAACAGACGCTTGAGATTAGGGCTCTGGGCCCAGTCGGGAGTATCGAAATCATCATCGTCATCAGAGCCGGACCTGTGCAAACCAGTTAGCACCAATAACACGTCACTCTCGGTTGAACAACGCTGTCTACGCACTCGCTCTTGATCTCTGGCAATTCAATATCGTCGGGGTTAGGCTCGCCATTTGCAGCGTCAATCTGCGCCTGAACTCGTGCCTGCATCTGCTCTTGAAGCGACTTGGCTGGACCCGTTGCATGCGACCCTCCGAATTTGTTCTTGGTCGGAATCATGCTGGTAGGCGGTGGAGGCGGTGGCATCGCGCTAGACGGTTGCGACAGCGCTGCCAGAGTGGACACCGGCGTAAACGGCGGTGGCATGGGCAGGGCTGCCTCAGGCGGTGGTTGCGCGACGAGCTTGACAGAGGTCGAAGCACCAGGAGTAGGTCCGCGCGAGGGCAGGCCGCTCTTGCCGAGAACGGACGAGCCCGCCTGCGGCACAGCTGAAGATGAAGCCAGATTGGTCTTGCCGATGCGTGACGGCGGACGCGGGTCGGGGCCAGGTTTCTTGATTACCTGAGGCGCCGTGGGCACCTTTTTGACCACGACCGGCTCTGGCTTACGCTTCTTGTTGGATTCATCGTCAGAAGGCGCCTGCTGGAGACGGGCAGGGTCAGGACGTGATGTCATGAGGCATAATGAGATCAATGAACGCCGGTACGCACCTTCTTATGTGCAGGCACTGGTCTCTGTATGCGTTTCTCCTCCGCCTCGCGCTCACGCTTGCGCTTCTCCAAGTCTTCACGCTGCTTGCGCTCAAGCTCGGCTGCACGAGCCTCCTCCTCTTCTTTCTTACGCTGCGCCGCCGCCAGTCTGCGAGCCTCCATGCTCTCCTTGATCGCCTTCTGCTTGTTCTGTTTCTCCAGCTCCTATACAGCGAATTAGCCACATCGCTCGCTGATGATAGTGAAGCTTTACATACCGCCTTCTTCGCAGCCTGTGCGGCAGACTGGCTCTTGAGTAGATTTGGCATCTGCGATGAGGACAGCGTTTGCGGCTGCTCAGAACCGGCACGGTCCAGTCGAGGTTTCTTGTTCGGAGCATCCTCTCGTGGCTCATTGCGCTTGGGCACAAACGACTGCTTGAGGATTGGCGTCGACTCGGGAGTTGGCGTAGCGCGCGCCGCGGCCAGAACTGGCATCGAGCCAAGCACCGATGGTGGCAAAGGTGACGGTTGAACAACGCCGCCCCCACCAAACGCACGGTATATGGACGTCAACAGACCGGCCTTCTTGGCTGGTGCCTCGGCTGCTGCTGGCGCTCGCGGAGGAGCAAGCACCTCCTCCTCGCTGGCTTCCAGTTCGTCGTCCAATTGATCCTCCTCGCCGCCGCTCCACTCCATTGCAGTATCCTTTGCAGCCGGTGGACCCATTTCCACACCGTCGTCGTCGTCATAGTCACCGTCCGCATCCTCGTCCTCGTCGATGTCCATGGCCCCACCCTGCCCGCCAGCGGGATTGGCCCATTCGCCAGGCACTCGGTGAGGTGTTTTGTCCCAGAAGCGTGTCTCATCCGGAACCATCCTCGCGTCGAACGGCTTCCCAGTGTCAGTCTGACTGCCCATCCACTCTGTGTCCTGCGTCTCCTGCGTATGCTGTGATGAAAACACCGAGTCGGTCACGGACACCATTGTCGACTGCGCTGAAAGTGTGGCGGGTACAGGAGCGCCAGGGATCGGGCTCTGCTTGCGGAGGAAGGAGTGGGAGGGCGAGAGTGGGAGGAAGAATCGCGCTGGCAGCGGCGCAAGGGCGGCGTTGGGTAACACCGAGGTAGACGGCGCAGGCGCAGGAGGTGGCGCCTTCGGCGCAAATCGCGGCGGCACAAGTACTGGCTTCTCAACCACCTTGGGTTGCTGCTGCGTTGAAGGCGGCTCGAGTACTGGGCGAGGAACCAGAATACGTTGCTGTTGCGCCTGAGGCGGGTTTGAGAGCGAACGTGGTGGCGAATCCGGTGGCGTGGTGCTCATGCTCGCATTCGCGAGTGAGTTCGAGCTGCGCAAGTCCTGTACTTTCTTCTCCTCCAACCGCGTGACGAGATCGCTGATGCTGAGCCGCCGCTCCTTGTCTTCTTCGAGGCTACGGCGGGACGTTGACGTCGAGGCTGACTCTTGTACGAGTGCCGGCGTAGATGTCGGCGGTGGAGGCACATCATCGCCAGGAAGTGAGATCTTGGTGTCGTCTTCGCCCTTGCGGTCAGCGAGCCGGGCTTTGGCTTTGGCGATAGCCGCTGCTGCCGCGACACTCCCACTGACGCTCTTTCCACCAAATAGCATGAAGCTGCTTGTCCGTCGCGGTCCGCTGCTCTCCTCCCCAGTCTGTAGTGCGACCGCGGGCGACTGAGATGGGCCCGGTGCCTCATACACGGTCTCAATCTTGGGCCTCTTATGCTCTGTTCGCTCTTCAGCCGGCTCATCCTCGCGCTCCTCGCTCTTGCGCTTCTTCGCCATTTGTGTCGTGCGTGCACGAACCATCCAACTTGTTCGAGAGCTGGTACCCGTCCCAGCCGTTTGGACCAGCGATGGGTCGCGTTTCTTGATCGGCGACGGCATTTGCAAAATAGGCCGACCCTTCTCGTCGCGCGGAAACAAACGGGTCGTGTTATCGGATCCACCGCTGGACTGCGAGGTACTAAAGTAGCGTGTTGTGTCCTCCGTGTCCGTCGTCGACGGGGTAGGAGCTGTGGCAGGCCGAGGAGGGGGCCCAGTGGTCGCCGACGGAATTGATGCGGGGGCGATACTTGTCGTGGGTTGAGGTGCGGAGGGAGGTGCGGAGGGGGGACGCGCCAGTGCTGGTGTGAGAACAGGCCAGTCGAGCTTCGATGCCTGGTCCACCGACTGGTCCAGGAATGGAGCGGGCTTGGACAGCATGACAGGAGCCACCGACCCCGCTATCTGCTGTGGTATGGGTTGTGTCATAGCAGTAGCTTGTGTTGCGGCAGAGCGAGCTGGTGGCTCGAGTTTGGCCGATGCTGGTGCCGGTCTCTCCACCGGAGTTTGAGCACGCGGTTTGACTGCATCCCGCGAGTCGGATTCGTTAGACGAAATCGGTTTGTCCGACCCAGTCCGCGGTACCGCAGTCGCGACGGCAACTTTATCGCTCCGCAGGAAAACTTGGTCGTTGCTGAGTTTCCTAGCCTGAGCGGGCCGCTAAAAAAAGTCAGTTGGATACAAAATAAATCATTCCAAGTCCTCGTACCGTCGGCGACCCCTCTCGTACAGGCTTAGTAAGCGCAGACGGAGCTGGTGGGTTAGAACCCGGCGAGAAGAGGTCGTCTACTGGGTCTGGTCGCTGCGGCGAGTTCTCGTGGACAGTCTGAAGCGGGCCGCGCATAGGGAAGGTATCGTCGACTTCGTCCCGCGCCTGCATGAGCTTCTGGGTGAACGCGTTGTACTGCAGCCGAGGTGAGGCCATTGAATTCTCCTTATTGGGGTCCTGCAGCTGGAGTCAGTTCAATGGATAGGAACTCAAAGTAACCGGTCACGAACCATGCCAGCCTTGAGGCGCATGGCGGAATGTAAAGGTGTGCGACCAGTTCGTAGCGGGTCCTTCCGCCGGCCGGGGGTCTTTGCGAACTCGACAAGTGTGCTGTGACAAACAGTCAGCAACGATTGCAATCACGGGTAGCGCAAAGCGTGGGTAGGTTCGGTAGCTTCCAATCCTCGTTCCCGATTCAACACAGAGCGAAGACAGATGATTGTCTTGCGTTGAACCGAGAGTCCACAGCTGGCGCCACAGAGCCCGGCATTGGTTGAAGTCTTTTGAACAAGTCCGAAAGCATCGTTCACGTATCACATCGCCTCAAGCAGTTGTGTACCGCTCAACGAGACGTGCGCAGTAGACCCAACCGCCTCGCTAAGTCTGAGGCGTGAACCAAGCTGACTCACATGTCGCTATGGGGCGCAGAAAGAATCTTGTCAAGCTGCTCTTCGATGAAGTTGTTGCCGAGGAGATGGACCAGGTCATGCAGGTTATTGAGTGCGTCGACTGGCGCGTTACGTGCGCGCAGGCCATTGCACCAGCCAAGCAGCGCACTTAGGCCTGCATCGGCGTTCATAGATGCTACAGATGTTGTAGCCATCGTGGTTCTTGTTTATTTCCGCGGCGGCGGGCGGCGCGCGGGAAATGCGTGTCGGTGGTGAGGGAAACGCGAGGTCAATCAGGAAGGGAAGGAGTGGCGGACATCGAAAATCTGGCTCCATTCTTCCGACGCGCCAGTCACGTGTGCCACTCCCTCTTGACCCAATTACTTCCAGACACTCACAGCCCATTTCCATTGTGCATGCTGTCGTCAGTTCCGATCTTACCTTTCGTCTCTCTTCACAAGGCACCATCCAACTCGGACTCACTCAGACCATTAGCCCCTGACGTAAAGCCAGCGTTCTAATCACAGTTGTCTGGCATTTTGTCGAACCTATATGCCTTACTTGGGTACTGCCACTCATGATCTGGGGTGACCCGGGCCGTCTTGCTCCGATCTGCGGTCGACGTGGCAAGGGCAAAGGAGTCAATGTTCAAGTAATGAGCCTTCTCGGAGCTCCGTTCGGAGCCGCCGCAGCTCTACGTTGCACTCCACCGATGCTTTCTAATGACTGGAGACGACCCGCAGACTTCTTTTTCAATTTTGTTATCAGCGTCACCACCATTTTGCATTCTTGCTTCGACGAGCTGGCACATGGCTTCCACGTTGCCTGCTGTCATTGTCACGCGAGCAGCCCAACATCACTTTGCTAGTGTCAACAGCGATCAGCAGGGCTGCCTTCGCGTGCCGTGGCATAAACTTCATCATTGCTACCCCAGTCTAGATGTACGAAACGGCTAGCAGCGGCGCGTTCCCCAGGCCGAAGATGATCCAGATATGCTTCCTGGCTGCCAACGCGTCACACTGGGACTCAATTTAAACCCACTCCTCAAGCAGAGACTGGGTCAAACCAGTCAACCGCCCTCTTGATCGTACCCAAGATGAAGACCACATCGATTGTCACCTTGCTCGTCGCGCCGACTCTCGTCTTTGCTCTCCTCGACACCAAGTTCAAGGCAAAGGGGAAGCAGTGCGTCAACTGCCGCAGAGAAGTGATCTGATGCTCACACCGCGCAGGTACTATGGCACCGCGGTGGATCCGAACACGCTCAGTGATTCCACAATCAACCTCATCGCTCGCTCCGACTTCGGGGCTGTCAGTGAGTCTCCTCCATGGGCACT
>Ga0247815_10000797_pt1 | contig 24369 bp, 18 predicted proteins | sample UWRJL194509B1_FD_181014 | JGI IMG/M metagenome (GOLD analysis project Ga0247815, IMG submission 181014) | Plant litter microbial communities from Arlington Agricultural Research Station in Wisconsin, United States - UWRJ-L194-509B-1 | ecosystem: Environmental > Terrestrial > Plant litter >...
CATTAGATGAAAGTCCTTGATTAGGAATACGATAACCTATTATATTATCTTGTATTTTTCTATCAATTATTTCATCAAACAATTGCTGTGGTGTATACTTTCTATAATCTGGAATATATTTAGCTATGAAACTTCCTGATAATAATATACCACCTGGTCTAACTATTTTCTTACCATTTTCAGATAATATAAATTCATTATTATCATTTTTAAGAAATTGTGGTTCATGTGTAGTAGATAATGCTCTAGGACTCCATATAACACCTTGTGCTTCAGCATTATCTTTAGTAAGACCAAAGTTACTCATTTGAATAAACGATCCACCGTTAGTCTTAATTTTAAGTACACGTTTGTTAACTATAGATGCAAATATATTCTGAAGTTTAGATTGAGCTTGTGGTATTCCATATATAGAAGTTTCAGATCCTAAAGCATTAATAACATTAGTTGAACCACCACGTTCTCTTAATTCATCTGCAATAGTAGAATAAAATCTTTCTATATTAGTAATAATATTATCATTATCAATTCCAAACTCATTATTTAGTTTAGATAAACCTCTATTAGATAATTCACCAACAGTATTGGCTATTTGTTCAAGTACTTGATCTCCAGTAATTTCACTATTATCTAAATTAAATAATTCATTACGATGGAACGCTAATCCTTGAAATATATTTTTCTGTATTTGACTACCTACTTCAGTTTCTTTAAATGTTTTAACTGGTAAATCTTGTTGTAATTTCCAACCATTAGAAGGAATATTCATTACATTAAACTTAACACTATCTAAAACATTACCTTGTTCATCATGTACTTTAGTAGGTTGAACAGATCCAACTTTAATAGCATCAAATGTAACTAATTCATCTATAGACTGATTAATCATTTGATTATAAATCTTTTCAAGTCCATTACCTTTACGTAATCTTGGAGATAATACTGCTTGAGAATATTTAAGAAATACTGGTTTACCATTAACTAATTGAAAATATACACCTTTAACTGGTGGTGCAACTTTTTTAAGTTCTTCAACTGTAAATGGTTCTATATTATTACCTAATAACTTTTGATAAGATGATTCATAAATATTATTCCATTTACCTAATGATTGAAATATATTTTTCCAACGTTGTGGAGTTATCCAAGCTTGAGCATCCGCAGAATTAATCTTCTTATAACTATCAGCTACATCTTTACCAACTAATTCAGTTAATTCATCTAAGAATGGTGTAGCTATTTCAATACTTTCAGTTACAGCAATATTATAATCTTTATTAATATTATTAAGATTTAATTGTAAACCGTCTGTATATGTAGCAGGTACACGTTTCTTATAGTCAACTCCATTTTTATAATAAGCAATATCACCACTAAACATTTTAGAATATTCAACATGTGATATAATGGAGTTAATATAAAAGTCAGAAGCTGCTTTTAAAGCATTATCTGTTTGATAATTATTCCATATTTTACTATCTAAAGTTTTATTAACATATTCACCATTAAGTAATTCAAATACACCTTGATTAACTAAATTATCTAGAGTACTTTTAATATTATTCGATAGTTCGTTATTAATATACTTTAATAAAGCATTCTTAATCTTAGGATTATTTAAATCGCTATAAGAAGTTTCATTGGTTAAATTACCATTATTATTTCTATTATATATAGAAGTAATTAGAGTTTTTTCTTCAATAGTGAAATCTTTTAATGAGTTATCTATTTGATCAAATGATAATGATGGAAATATTTGAGATTTAAATGCATGACCTTGACCTAAATGATAATAAACTGATAGTTTATCTTTATTAGCAAGATCATTCATAAACTCTCTTTCAAACTTCATTCGTTTATATTCTGAATTAAAGTATTCAAATATAACTTCTGATGCAGATTGATTAATAACTATATTACCATTTTCATCATGTCTAGCATTGGTTAAATGATTTCTACCAGTATATAATTCATATTGTGTACCTTTATCTGCAGGAGTAGTAGTTCTATAATATGATTTACTATTCTTTATAAAACCTAATACTTTATTAACTGTATCAGATATATAACTAGCTTTATCTACAGATTTATTATCTAAACCTTCATTAGCATTTTCATCTTCTTGTACAACATTAAATGAAGCTAATTCTAATTCATTAATACGACGTTTAGATTCTTCAATACGTTCTTGTTCAGCTAATACTGGATCTATATATTCATTTAATTGATAAGTATCTCCTAATGCTAATAAATATTTCATCCAATCAGAACCTTGATTATATTTAGAAATTTCATAATGACTTAGTAATAAATCTCTATTCTTTTGCCATGATTTAATTTTACTAGATAAATATGATGGATATGAATATACCCACTTTTGTTTACCTGCTGTAAATACTGATGAATCTGAACCTTCTGATATATAAAATGCTTCAGCTCTAGCTATATCTCTAAATATAGATTGATCATTTAATATATTATCATAATTAGTATTCTTATTATTAATAACATTATCTATAAAATAACCTAAATCTGTAATAGTTTTATTTAATATTTGTGTAGATAGTTCATTATCTTGATTAATCAATTCTAAATTATCTAAATAATGTTCAAATCCTTTAGAAGTAGTTTCAACACCTAGTTTCCTAAGTAATGTAACTAAAGAAGGAATATCTTTATTAAGTTTAATCTTAGTTAAATCATTTTTAAATCCTTTAATAACATCTCTATTAGCAGGATTTATAATTATATTACCATCAACTAATTCAGTATATTTAACTTTAAAATTATTATTCCATTGATTAAATACTTCAGTTTCTCTAGAACCTACATTAGCTACATTTAATACATCATGATTAACTAGATTAATAGTTTCTCTACGTGTAATAAAACTACCATCTGGTAATTCTTCAATAGGTAAAGTATTAACTTTAGTTACATTTTTAGTAATTGAAGTATTAAATACTTGTTTATCTAAGTTAAATGCTTGTACAAATTCATTTTTAATATTAGTGGATAAATCTGGATTAGATAATAATCTATATAATTCTTTAAAATAAGGCTTCTTATTAATTAATTTACTTATTTCTTCTTTATATATATTAAATAAATCTTCCTGACCATTTATATCTAAAGCAATTTTACTATTTAAATTATTTAATAAAGTTACATATATTTCATCAAAATCTACATATACAACATCATTTAAAAATCTATCTTTTTCAGAAATATCTTCTATTAATGATAATCTAAGTTTTACATTAGCAGATATATTATCTTTAGTACTTCTTTCAAATGATGAATTTCCAAATCCAGGATCTTTTTCATTTTCAGATATTTCAATATTCTCTAATTCAGTATCTTCTAAATTATCATTCTTAAATTCATTAGTAGATATTTTAGATTGTTGTAAATAGTTTTTAACATTAGTTACTAATTCATCTAAGTTATTATCTAAAGCTTCTTGTAATAATTCAGCTTTATCTTCCCATAGATAATCATCAGTAGTATTAAAAGTATTTATACGTTCATTAACTTTATCTATTACAGATTGTCTGATAGATCCAGTAGTATTACTTAAATCTATATTTTCAAAATCTATATTAAGATTATTTTTAATAAAACTATTTGCTAATACTTTAGTTAATAACTTTATTTCTGAAAATGTAAATAATGAATTTAAACTTTTACTATTAAATATTAAATACTCTTTATTCTTATATTTGTCTATATAATAGTAATCACCTTTATTATCTTTAAATAATTTAGGTTCACCATTATCTTCAATACGAGAGGTATCTTTATTATAACTATAATCTGATTCTTTGATATCAGAATTATAATCTTCTTGCCAATTACCAAAGTATTTAATAAACTCTTCTGAACTAAAATGAGAATGAAGAGCTGTTGCTAACTCTTCATCTCCATTATAAGCTTCTAATATAGTATTAAATAAATTAGATTGACTTCCATTAACTATTACTTTACATGCCATTATTTACATCGTTTTTCATATTCTGACGGATATGCATTTTTAAATTTATTATAATCACTAAGTTCATTAGCTCTTAATTCTTTACCAGATTGCATTCTTTTAATTAATGAAGTTAATCTATCAATATCTTGTTTACGATCTCTAGCATCAGTAGGTATTTCATAAACTTCAGACTGAACTTCTTTAACTTGAGTATTTTCCATAGTTCCTTCTATTTCAGACAAAGATACAAAATTATTTTCACTATTCCTATTATTTTGAAATCTTTTTACTACTTCACTTAAAGCTTCAACTGGAAATCCTCTTTCATCTACATTATTTCTCCAAAAATCTTCAGCTTGTTGTTCTATAGATTTATTGTCATTTAAAAATTCAACTCCAGTAGATAATGGTATTTCTTCAGTAGTATTAAAGTCTAATCCTGTAAAGTTATCTGTAGCTATTTCTGCACCTTGTTCAGATATATTTACATTAGGATTAATACCAGTTTTAATAACATTCTTTCTATCTGTAAACTCTTGTTTATATAATGATTGTTGTTCAGGAGTTAAACTATTATACGATTCAGTTAAAGCATCAATAGTTTTAATCTTAGACAATTTATCTTTAATATTAGCAATAGGTTTAACATTTGATTCTAGATTAACTGTAGGATTAAGATATATGTTAGTATAACCTTGAAATGTAGGTTCATTAACTACAGCATTAGTAGATAATATTTTATTATTAACTAAATATTTTAAATAATCTGCTGAATTAGATTGAATATTAGTTTTAGTATTATCAGTTTCAGATTTAGGAGATATTTTAACTTGATGTCTTTTCACATTAGTTAAGAAATTAATTATATTATCTTTCTGTAAATCTATATTATCTAAGTTAGCTACTTGATTACCAAATAATAATGTATTATTTTCAATTCTAATCTGTGATTTAATATTAGTAGTATTACTATAAAGTATTAAATCTATTATATCAAATAGTTTAATATCATTTTTAGTACCACCAATTATTTCAAGCTCAGCATTAAAATTATCTAATATGTTATTACGTAAACTATCATTAACTTCTCCAACTGTAGTATTAAATGATTTATTATTAGTTAATATTTCTTTATATATATTATAAATTATATCAGCTTCTAAATTATTAATCTTTTTAATATTAAGTTTTAATGGAAATAGTGTACCATTAGCTTGTGGTATCATTAGATATATTTCACCCTTAGCATTCTCTTTACTTCTATCCATATTATTAGTAAATGGATTTTTAAATAATTGAGTTTCACCAGTAATAATATTCTGTAATTGACCAAATGCATTAATTACATATAAATTTTGTCTAATATAATTTAAATCTTTAACTCCATCTAAATCCATTATATTATTTTCAGCAATAGATGATTCAACTTTTAATAAACCTTTATATTGACCTTGTACAGAACCTTTAATATTATCTATAGGCTGACCTTGTAATAATCTAGATATAATTTCAGTTCTAAGTATTTCAGTAGAAGGATCTATTACATCATTTGTACGTCTAGTTTCAATAGGAGCTTTAACTTCATCTGTAAATTTAACATTAATAGGTAGATAATCAAATAATAATTTCCTATCATTAAAATCATTTTTTTTATATAACTCTAATGCTTTATTAACATTAATATTATTTCCAGGATTTAAATTAACTTCAAACTTAACTTGTTTACCAGTTTTATCTATAGGAGTTCTTTCATAAGCTAAATAATTAGGAAATTGTTCAGTTATAAAAGATAATGGTTCACCAGTATTCTTATTAGTAGATATTACTTTAACACCTTTACCATTGTCTACATCACCTGTATTAATTGAATTAAGTTCTTCTACTTCATTATTAATACCTTCAGTAGGTATAAGTTCATCTGTAACTTCAGAACCTTCTGTAGAATCTATATTAGTGTAAGTTTCAGCTACTTTAGGTTTATTTAATTCAGCTTCTCTAGTTAAATTTCTAAAATTATGCCATCTTTCTTTAAAATTCTTCCAATCTTTATCACCTTCAAATAATACACCTAACTTAGATACAGCTTTTACAGTCACTTCTTTATCTTTTTCCCAATCTTGTCTTAAACCTTTAAAATTAGTAAAATAAATACCTTTGTCACCTTTTCTAGCTGTTTCTAAACCTAATACTTCTTGAGGTTCATTAACTATAGGTTGTGTTTGAGTAGGTTGTTCTTCAAATAAACTATCAAAGTTAGATTGTGTTTCAGGATTAATTTGTACACCTAATTCTTCATTGATAATAGCTTGACGTTGTGTATCTTCTAAAGCAATTTCTTGTTGTTTAAACTCTTCTTTTTTACCTTGAACTTGTTGTTTAACTACAGGATTAGTTGATTTAACTTCATCCAATTGTTCAATAGTAGTAGCTTCATTAACTTTAGTAGTTTCTTCAGTTACTTTAGCTATATTTTCTGGACTATTATCTTCTCTACTTTTATTATTAACATTTACATAATTCTTAAAAGCTTTATTAACTTCAGTATTATCCCATATTAAATTATTAACTAAATCGTCAGTTTCTTTTAAATCACTTTTAGATTGTTCAATTTGACTATTTATAAGTTTAATACGAGGATCTTGTTCATATCTATATTTAAATATATCTTCTGTAGCATTAGGATCAACTACAGTTTCTGTACGAACATTTTCATTACCTCTTAATTCCTTTAATAAATTATCTTTAGTAATATTTAATTCCTGAAGTTTATTACGTTGACTATATTCATCACCTTTTAAATTAATATATGCATCAGCTAATCTATTATAGAATGAAGTTTGATCTTCTTCAGTACCAATATTATCTAACTTAATTAGTGAACTACTAAAATCTTTATAACTTTCATATTGTTTTTGCATATAAGATGCTTTATCTACAATATCTTTAACTAAAGTTTTAGAATCTTCATCATTAGCTAATTCTTCAGTTTGTCTAGATTGTTCTAAATATTGTTTTAAAGCATCAATTCCCATTTCACCTTGTGTAATAAATGGAGTAATTAATTGATTGATAGCTTGATTTTTAAACTGATTAACAGTTTCAGTATCACCATTAGCTACAGCTTCATCAAATAATTGACTTTGTTTTTCAGTAAATTCTAATGCTTCAGCTACTTGTTTAACTTTAACTGGATCATAAGTAGGTTTACCTTGTTCATCTAATACTATAGAACCTTGTTCATTTCTAATATAAGGATCTGTTTCATATATATTATTAAAAGCGTTTACTCTACCTTCAGTAAAACTAATTAGATTATTAGTAGAATTTCTATTAGCTACATCAGATTTAGCACCATGATAAGCAGACATTCCACCACCTAAAAATCCACCTAAGAATATAGCTTTTTGACCTTCAGTTGAACTAACCATATCTAAATATGAACTGGCTAATTCTCCTACATTAAAATCATTAACAATATTATCAGTTAATTCACCTTGTTTAGCACTATTACTAAACATTGTTTCAACTGTGGATTGTAAACCTTCTTCAAAGAAACCTTCAGAACCAGTTGCTAAAGCTACATTAGAAGCTCTATTAAGAACTTTTTTACCTATTGAAGGTGTAAGTTCAGTTACTAATGATTTAGCTCCTGCTTTACCCCATAACATTTTAGACTGTATTGCGTTTGGACCAAGTAGTATAGCTACATTAGATAAAAATATATCTCTACCAAGTTTACCTTTTTGCTGTAATAGTTCATTATATTGTTCAGTATCAATAGTTCCAGCTTCTAATTGTTGGTCTAAATCTTTCTGAAAGTTATCCATAGCTGAACCTGCTTCTGAACCTGATTCAAATAATGTATTAGCTAATGTACTAGCAGTTAAATCAATTCCTTCAGCAGTTATACCTAATTCAGTTAAAGCCTGTGTAGCACCAGCTAATTTAGCTTCTCCATTAACCATAGATAAACCTTTAGCTGTAGTACCTAATATTTTACTACCTAATCCTAATGATTTAATAGCTGCACCTGGAGCTAACATTGAAGCTATAAATCCAATACCGTCAGCACCTTCTGTAGCCCAGAAATCTACAGAACTTATATTGTCCCATAGATTTCCTTCACTAACAGCTTTCTTAACATAAACTGGTAATAATTCAGTATTAACATCTTCATTTAACTTATTTACAGCTTTAATCCAAGGATTATTAAATGCAGTTTCAAAACCTTGACCTTCTTCAGCAAATGGTGCTGCAATACTACCTACTACAATTCCTGGAAGTTTAGCTATTTCTGAAGTAGCTTTAGTTAATATTCTACCTACTCCAGATAATGATTTACTTTGCCAAGATTGATTATTAGCTCTAATCTCATTAAATGGATCTGAAGCATTAATATCTGCAAATTGATTTAAATATGGATTAATTCCTTCATTTAAATTATCTTGATTAGAAGTATCTATATCAGCAGTATGTCTTTCAGTATCAAAAGCATTATTAGTAGCTAATTTAGTATTAGTAGGAGTTGACCATTGTTTAAATGTATCACTTTCTGCTATATGATCTAAAAAAGCATCATCATAACTTTTAGCTTTATCTTTATTTGGTTGTAACATCTTTATTTTTTTTGTCGTTTAGCAACTCTAATCATTAATGCTTCTCTTGCATCACTATCAGTTTGTGCTCTAGCATATAATTCTTCATTTGAAACATCTTTATAAGCATTTTCAATTAATGATGTATAAACTTCACTACCTTGATGATTACCAGTTATTTCATTTCTACCACCTTTATCCTTATAGAATCCTGCAATAGCACCAGTTAAATTCTTAAATCCTGCAGCAGAACCTGTATCTGGAGCATTAGATAATCTTTTAAGTTTAAATGTAACTGTAACAGGTTTTTCTTCACCACCATATTCATCATTCCAAGCTACTCCTTTAGTATCATATTCTTTAGCACCTTTTAAAGTATTAAATGTCATAGTTATTTCAGGAGTTTTATTATCACCATAAGTTTTAATATTATTAATCTTGAATGACTTAGGATCACCATTTTTGATTAAATCTTGAACATTAGCTACATCACTAGAAGTTAAATCTTTTTTACTACCACCAGTTGTATGAATACTAGTTAAATCTAATACATTACCTAAATCTCCAACACCTCTTAAAGTATTAAATACATTTTCATTATGTAGATTCCAAGCAGATTCTTCTTTAGGTGTAGATGGTAAATAAGAATAGTTATGCCTCATAGATGAAGATTGTTTCCAATACTTATCTTGAATTTCATTCAATTTAGATTCGGCTCTTTTAACTCTATTAAAACCTTCAGCTTGTTTAGGATCATATCTGTATATACTGGTATCATCTTTTTTAGGTACAGATTTTTTAGCTTCATTATATTCTTTTAAAGCTTTATTATATTCAGGATCTTTTAACATTTTAACTTCAGCAGCAGCTTTAAGTTCTTGTAAATCATCTAACTTAGCTCTTTCTGCAGGATTTAATGATGGTGATTTACTTAATTTATTAATTGATTCCTTAACACCATTAAATGTAGGTACACCTATAGAATCACTTCTTAATGTACTATCGTTACTAATAATCATTCCTGAAGGATCATTTTCATCAGGTTTAGACCAATCTACAGAACCTATTGAATAACCTGATTCTTTAGAAGTCTTATCTGTTCTGTATATACCCAATTGTGATTGTATATCTTGTAATACAGTATTAGGATTTCTACCACTAAAATCTACAGAACGTCTAGTTTCAGAACTTGGATCTGATAGTTCTCTAGTCATTAAATTAGCTAAAGCTTGCAATTGATTTATATTACTAGAATTAGCATTTTTAGAATCTTTATTAACAACATATCTATTACCTGCTTGATCAAATTGTAAAGCTCCTGATGCATTAGCAAATTCTTGAGTAGTTAATCCAACTTGTTTAGCATAATCTTGCACTCTAGCAGATACATCTACATATTTAGGAGCTCCGTATGGAGTTACATTAGTTATGTTACCTTGACTATCAAATCCAGTATAAGGTTTCTGTACATTATTTTGCCAATTAGCTAAAGCAACTTCTCTAGACCAACCTTTATTTTTAGTAGCATCTTCAACATAATCTTCTAATTGTTTATTATAAACCTGTTTAGCTGCATTAATTTGACCTAATCTACCAGTTGGAGCTATTAAATCATTATATCTTCTATTAAGTTGTATAAACTGTGATGTACTATTAGGATTAAATCCTTCTTTAGCTAATAATTCAGCTTGACTATTAATTTGATTATTAATATCATTTTTATATTTTAAAGCTTCATTATAATGCACATCTAATGGATCTACTTTAGCTAATCCTTGTCTTAAAGCTTCTTGTTGAGCAGCTAATTGATCATGACGACCACGCATCATTGCAGCAGGTGCCATTATTTCTTGATAACTAAGTGGTGAAAACTTAGATAAACTTATATTATCGTATCTATTTGTAGCCATTATTTATTTCTATTTAATAACATCCCACCTAATTTCTTAGTATTAGTTTGTTTATCTGATTCAACTTGTTGTCTAAATTCATCTTGAGTTATTCTAGTACCATCAGGTTTAATAAAATAAGTACCATCACTTTTATAACCATATATATTAGCAGCAACTTTCTTAAGTACTTGTTCTTTACCTATTTCACCTATATCTGTACCTAATTGAGCTATTAATGCAGATTTATTATTTCTATATGTAGCACTATTTCTATCGTTAATATCAAGTTCCTGATTAGATTGTTGAAGATTAGTTTGATCTATATTTGCATTAAATTGTTGAGCAACTTGATTTTGTTGTCTATTTTGAGCATTAGCATTTAAATAAACATCTGATAAAGTTTTACCTCTGTTTAAACTTGCACCTAATAAATTATTTCTTAATGATCCAGATGAACCATTAGTAGCTCCTGCTAAACTATTTGATACATTATCTAATTCATTACCTGCAATATTTTGCAATGAACGTTCATCTACATATTGTTCTTGATAACGATTATCTAATCTATTTAATCTTTCATATTGAGGTTTTTTTAAATTAGCTAACTGTAAAGCATTAGCTGCTACAGGAGCATATCTCATTATATCACCATAGTTATTACCTAACCAATCAACTGCTGGTTTTAAATTAGCTTTAGGATATATATTGTTTTGTAAATCATTAGGTGTATTAACTGTAGTAGTCAAATTAGGAATATAATTAGGATCTGGATCTGTAGGTATATTATCTATTGGTAAATTAGGTTGATTCCAATTATTAGCAAAAGTTGGATAACCACCTTCAGTATATTTATTCATTTTACCACCATATTTAAAATCACTAGTATAAATGCTATTATTACCTATAGCTGTATCTCTACCTAATTGTTCTGCTTCACGTTGTGCTGCACGTTTACCTATAAAACTTCCTGCAAAATCTCCTACCATACCACCAATTGCTCCACCTATAGGACCACCAATTGCAGTACCTCCAATAGTTGCAGCAGCACTTATACCTGACTTTAAAGCCTGATTTTTATCTCCAGATGCTAATGCCTGAATACCTTGCATACCATTACTTAATCCTGGCATTCCTGCTATAGAATCCATTTCACCACCTAAAAACATTTGATTTTGATCAACAGATTGTTCTTGTATAGGTTGTGATGCAGTTTTAATAGATTCTTGTGCTTGTGCAATTAAATCTAACATTCCAGTTTTAGTAGATAAAGATATTTTATCATTACGATCTTTAAATTTATTATCTACATATTTACTAGCTTCTGCAATTGTTTTACCTTCCCATGATTTAGGTAAATTAAACTGTTTTAAAGTATCTTTATTAAGTTTAACTGTATCACTATAGACGAAACCTTTAGTCATTGTCTCACCTTGTTCAACACTGTTCATATTACCTTGTGGATCTTGTCCCATTTGAATACCTCCGTTAGGATTAGATTCATGTGATCCTCCTGTATTAAAACTATTTAAGTCTGTTCTTTTCATATTTATTATTAATAATATTGCAAACATGCAATATACGAAAGTTAATTTTTAATTCCAAATAAAAAGCTAGATAAAATATATCTTATATTGATGATACTCTATCTAGCTTTATTAATTAAACTGAATAAGATACAATAATTGAATGTAAAATTAATTTATAATTATTTTCATTATCAAATTGTACCTTTAAATATACCCAAGGATTTCTTATCCTGTTACGAGTACCTTGTTCTCTTGGTAACATTACATTCCAATCTCTAAATCTACGTCTAGCATTAAACTGTCTACCTGGAGTTATTGGTATTAATCCAGAGTTTTGATATTCATTATATAATTGAACTTTAGATAGTGTAATATCAGGTTGATCAACATTATTTAAATATACTTCAGTTTTATATTCTATATTATCAAATACTGTATCATTATCAGGTTGTGGATTAACAAGTAATATAAGATTAGATGGATAGTAATCGTCATAGAACTGATTATAATTACCTTGATATTGTTTATAAAGTTTAGTATTAGTAGGATCTGTAGTAACTAAATTACTACCCCTACTAATATACATACTAGGTTTATAATCATAAAAGGAAGTAAATGAATCTGTACCTTCATTATAAGATACTGTAAATGATTTATCACCTTGTAGAAATGTAAAGAATACATCGTTATTAATATAATCAAATGAACTTGAAACTCCAGTCTTAACAAATGGATTGTCTATAGTTAAAGTTTGAGTTAATATATTATTAGTAAAATAACTATGTAAACCTTTAGCATCAGTTAAACCACCTATACCACCTTTAAATATATTAATAGAATTATTAACTGTATCATAATAATAAACACTATTAGGTGAATTAACAATACTCCATTTATTCTTACTACCAGAAGTTGTAGTTATATAATTATACTCTTGTAATACAGAACCATTACCTAATTCAATAGATATACCATCATTACCTGCAACTTGTACTCTTGGTAGTATTGATAATGCTGCTATAGATGAATCTTGAAATGTAAATAATTCTCCTTTAAATTCATGTAAAGAATTAATAGGTCCATATTTACCATTTAAAGTGAGCGTATTATTAGGTTGTAAATCAGTCCAACTATCAATTATTTCACCAGCTACTTTAACTTTACTCGATATTACATTAGTATCAAATGCATTAACTGTTTTAAACTTATAGTCTAAATCTTTACGTATAATTAAAGTATTATCTTGTGAATAAACAGTATTATATTTTTGATATTCAGCATAAGATGGTTGAAATCTATTATCCCATTCAGTTAAGCTTAAATCATTTCTATTCTTTAAATCAATAGTGGTTTCAACTTTAAATTCAACTATTTCAGTTACTTGTTGAGCTCTATCGGAATATACTTCAGTTTCAGTTTTAACTAACTTAGTAAACCTAAAGTTAGCAACAAATGTATCACCTATAGTTAAACAATTATAAGTATTATTATCTATAGTATTATATTCACCTACTTCAACATAATTACTACGTTTTTTAGATTCATATGTATTACCTCCATAAATATTACCTAAATATATAAGATTTCTATCTATAACTAATTCTCCTATCATTCCAACAGAAGTATCATTAATACCTGAATCTACATATAAATCTTCTAAACCTTTTCTATTTTCAGTAAGTTCTGTACTTCCACCTAAAGCTAATGTAACTGCTCTTGCTCCATAAGTATTAACAGTATCTAAACCAGTATTAGGACTATCATCACTACCTGCTCCTGTATCAGTTGCAAGTTGTTGTAATGAATTATAATAAACCATATCATTATCATTATTATATGGTGTTCTACCTTGTCCTACAGTAGTTATTTCAGGTGAACCATAAATATTATATTCTCTATTAGATTGTAAATAATTACCTGTATATTTACGATAAGTTTGAGAGAATTCCATTACAGTATCAGCTCTAGGTCCAAACCATCCAAATCTAGATAATTCTCCACCTACACCTGCTATATTTATAAATCCACCTGGAACTCGTGATTTAACATCATGAATACTAATAGCATTAAATACTTTAGCTTCATCTATTATAGAAGTATTTGTACTTCTACGTTGACCCCAATAACTATTATAATCATTTTGAACACCTCCGATAACTTTAAGTTTAGTTTGACCTAATGATTGTAAAGTATTAAAAGTTATTTCAGGAGAGAATAATTGCATTAATTTATTAAACTGAAATGTACCAAATGTCCAACCACTTGATGCTGGAGATTTATATACTTCATTACCTGCATTAGAACTATAACCACCTGGAACTAACTGTGGATGTGAATCACTATCAAATCTATCCAATCTAGCATATGATTCCATAGCACGTTGAGGACATAAGTAATCATCAAATCTACGCATCATTGATGGTATCTTATTAGCTGAATTAACTTTAGTAATCTGATCTGGAGTTATATTAGCTCCACTACGATCTACTAATGTACCCATCATACCATTAAGTATTCCCTGACACAATATAGTTCGATCTAAGAGAGTTCTTTCAGCTCTAAGTAATCTATATCCAACTGGTTTTAAAAACTCGTCATATACACCATTTTCATCTAAGAAATTATTATTATTATTTAACCATACATAAAATGCAGATTTAAATGTAATTTCTATAGATGCAAAGTAATTATTTAAATTAGATTGATTATCTACTACAATTGTTTTAAAATCTGCAATCCACTTAGGTAAACTATTCTGTCCATATTTATTGTAGAATTGAATAGCCAGTCTATATATTTCATTATCTTTTAAAACTTTAGTAGTAGGAGTTATATTTCTAACTACTCTGTATTTAATATAAGGACCTTCACCACCAACTATATTATTATTATACTGAAAATGATTTATATCATAATTAATATTAATTGCAGAATGTTTATAAGGTACTCTAGTTACATTATTAATAATATTAGCTGTAACTGGAAATGCAGGTTCAGATGATACTATAGTACCTATGTCATTTTCTTCTAAACTATTATATATATTAACTGAAGTTGAATTAGAATTAAAACTATAAGCTCTTAAATCAATACTATTTTCTTTACCATATGTATCAATATCAAAATTCTTTTCACTATAGTTAGCTAAAAACATATAGTTCTTCTTAGTATTAATATGTTTAGGTATAACTATATCTGAACCCAAGAATAAAAATTCTTCTAATGATAGATCTTCTATTATATTACCATCATCATAATAAATTATCTCATTAACTGTAGTAATATCTCTGTCTAATATTAAAGATACTTGAGGTGTTTGATTGTATGAAGTATATTTAATAGCGTACAATTTTAAATTAGTATAATCATTATCTAAATTATCTATTTTAATAACTGGTATTGTACCTACTATTTCATTTACATCACCACCACCTAAATTCTCTCCCTTATTTAAAGGTATTAATTCAGTTAAAGGACTTATTTTAGTTTGACTACCATTAATTCTATAAAGGTTATAAGCATACTGTATCATACCTGATGTATGAATACCACCATTATTAATATCTATTATTTCAGGTTGATCTAAATCAAACGTACCAACCATTTGAATACTATCAAAATTTAAATCAATTAAGTTTTCTAAATCTTGATTATCAGTTGAATGATAAATATTAATAAAACACATTTGATTTCTACCATTAACCCAATATATCTTATCTATAATTTTATTTTCATAATTATTTATACATTGTACAGGATATTGTTCATTAAATCCCATATTACGCATATATAATAATGTTATATCAAATGATAAATCATCTACTTTCCATATACAATCAAATCCGTTATTATCAGTTGTAAATACTATAAATGCATTTCTAACTAAACCATGACCTATAATCCTTTGCTGACCTGAAGTTCTATATGTATTATTTGATATATAATAATTAGATTCTATTTCATTACGTGGTTGAATTTCAGTATCTATTTGGTAAGGTAATGATTTTAATAATCCAAATACAGTGTAATCAATAGATTGATTTTGAGAATTGATAATAGGTGTAGGTATAGTTGTTACTAAAGTATTACCTTTTTCATTAGTTACAGAACCTGTACTTTTACTATCTGTTGTAACTATTCTAATATTATTACCTTCAAAGTAGAATTCTGGATTATGTAATGATTTAGATATATCCATATTCATACCTTTATAGAAATATCTACTTTTCTTATTTACCATAATTAATATTTTATAAGTCTTTCACGTTGACCATAATTCTTATAGAAGTTATCAAAAGCATTTGTATTAATAAGTACACGATTTATGCCATTCATAATAGATTGTAAGTGATCTGCATTAGCAACTATTAAACTACTTGATGCTTGACCTAAATACCAATCTCTTTGTTGTGATATATATTGAAATACTTTATCAGGTAATTTACCCATAATCCATAATGGTTCTACATATCTATTTAATATATAATATTCCAATCCCATTTTATAAGATTCATTATCTGGAATAAGTGGATAACCTATTTCATCTGTAGCAATAGCTTTGTAAGATACTTCTATACAACCTTCTTTAAATGATGTAGTAATTATACAATCTTGAATTATGTAAGTATATTCCTGATGATAGTCATGTCCATTATTATCTATTGACTGATGATATAAATCTGTAGCATATCTTAAAGCTCTACCTTCAGATCTAATACCTCTTATTTCTAATAAATTATCTGGAAGTAAACCTTTGTAATTATTAATTTTAATTTCATCTACTTTATCTAGAAATGATAATGGTGCTCCAATTAATCTTAAAAACTCTAATGCAAATTCACTGGCTTGATCTAATGTTAAATCTTGACATATTGGATTACGAAGTACTCTCCATAATATTTCTGATACTGATGTTGTTTTACCGTTATAACTCATATTTGATATAATAAATGTGCATTAAATGGATCTTTATCTTCATCCTTTATTCTTTTAGCTAATGATCTTTTAAATGATCTACAAGCTTTAAATCTATATAATCGTTTATTCTTGTATTTAATACCTGATTTAGTAACTTTAATTCTATAAACGTATTTAGAAGTATGATTATTTAAAAATCTAAGTACAACTTTCTTATCTTTAGCTTCTTCACTATCATCCCACAGTTGTTTAGTTGATTTCCAATCAATAGGTGAATTATTAATTAACTTATTGTTATCATCTAAATAAGGAATGTATTTAATTTTCCTAACACAAAAGTTAAAGTGTAATAATGAAGGTCTATATTCTAATCCTTCTTCAATTATTAAATTAACAATTTTACTATTAAATTCAGATATTATTTTATTAAACTTAGTTTTATCTACAGGATTTTTAGAAGCTGATTTATAAAACTTATAATAATCATTCATTCCGTAGTCACGCTTAATTTTACCTTCAGTTCTTGGACTATTAATCATTAGCATCATTAGTTTTATCTTCAGGTATCTGAATAGTTCTTATATAATTCTGTATAATTTCTTCTCTAATAGAATCTATATGATGTGATTGTAATGGATAATCTGTAGTCATTATATCAAAACATATATTAGTATCATTACATCCACAACAATTTTTATAATTCTTTAATTCTAACGGATCTTCAAATATTCCAGTTATAGTTACACAATCTAATAATTTAATTGCATTAGATTGACTTATAAAGTAAATATATAAATCATTATCTATAAATGTATAAATGGATTTATTAAATTTACTATACTTACTATATATAGCTCTGTCTTTACTAACAAAATTAAATGGTATTGCAATTCTATTAGAAGGTTTAATACTAGTTATAGCACTTTTAAGATGTAATTCCAATGGTTTAGGAATTGGTCTTACAGTTCTCATAATAGTTCCACATTCATAATCAAATCCACATTGTGCAATACTAACTTCTTCTACTTCTAAACATAAAGTTTGAAGTATTGAATTATCAGCAATTTTCTGTAAGTTATTTAAATCGTTTCTAAGGTACTTTGATCTCTTTAAGCCATATAGATATAAAATATGTAAATCGCTTAATTCTGAATCATCTGTGTACTGTTTAACGGCCTCTCGCACGTCATAAATTAATTTATTAGTCTGCATCGTTTAAATATCTAAAATTTGTATCATTTTTATTTTGTCCTGTTAGTTTTGCATTTAATGTGGATTTTTTCATTCCTATAGATTCTGCAGCTTCTTTAATAGAACTGTATACAATTTCTGTAGAAATATCTATAATTTTTTTAGCGTTATTTGAAATTTTTCCAGTCCAATAATTACTCATTTTTAATTTTGTTGCTTCACTATATGTTTTACCCATATGAGCTTTACTTATTTTATCTTTAGTTTCTTGAGATAAAATATTACCCATCATTCTGTTAGATAAATTTAATTTATATTTTTCTGTATGACTAAATCCTTTTGCACCATCTCCTCCTATAGTAATATTACATAATTTACCACCATCTTTTTTTCTACCATATTCTTCTATTAAAAATATTTCTAATTCACAGGCATCTTCCCATGATAAATTTTCAGCTAATATTTCAGCAATATAGTCAGTTTTATTTACTATATTATGCCAATATATATTTCTACTATATTTACTTCTAATTCTATTTTTACGTTTGCCTATACCTACATAAAATATTTCAAAAGTATCTAATCTTCTATGTCTATATACATATATATTTTGTTTTTCTACGAGCATTGATTTTAAGGTATAAAAAAAGCCACTCATTTCTGAATGGCTTGAGTTGTTGTTATTATTTATATTATAATTCCATCATTATATTAATAGGAGTTTTACCTTGCAATACTACCCCACATGCAATAGCTGGTTTTTTATTTTCTTTAGCATAAGCCATAGCATATGATTTATGATCTATACCACAACCCACCTGCATTCCAAATATTTTAAATTTAGAACCTACATACCATTCTGTATAACATTGTGTATGTAAATGACCTTGTACTATAGATTGTAAATCAGATTTAACTCTATTTCTAGCAGTACCACCTTCACCATGTATATACAATACATCATCAATTTCGATAGATTCAGTAAAGTTCCATCCTGGAGTTCTTAATACATCTGCATAATCTTTAATCCAACGTTTAGATAAACCACTTGAATGAGCTTTACGCATTATTATACGGTCATGATTTCCGATTATAACAGTTGCTTTAGGAAATGCTTTATACCATTTAGATGTTTCATATATGGCTTGTTCTAACTCTTGCCCTGCACTATGACCATCTGGATCTGATTCATGATACGATGATGCATGATTGTCTATTATATCGCCTATAAATACTACTTCATCACAATTATATTGTTTATAAGTATTAATACAATGTTCTAAATATCCATCTAAACTAAATGGTAAATGTAAATCACCAATAACTAAAACATTTTTACCAGTTATAGATTTATTAATTATTACTTCTTTTTGCCAAGCAATACCTTTAACATTTTTAAAAGCTTCTCTAAATGATTCAGCTTTATTATCTTTTAAATAAGGTAATTTTTCAATTTCTGATATTATTTCTTTACCTTTTTCATTATGATAATCATTAATAAATGTATTGAAACTTTTATCATAATTACTATAAAAATTAGTCATTTCAGATGGTTCAGTATCTAAACTTTTAAATGTTTTCAAAGATTGTTTAACTATTTTTAAAGCATCATAAGCACTTTGTAATTTAATATCTAAACGTTCAGCTAATTTATAAGGAGATTTCTTTAAATATCCAGGTGCAGATTTCAAAAATTGTATTGCAATATCTAATTCACTCATATTCTTCTATTTAAGTTGAATACAAAGGTAATACAAATATTTGATATTTCCAAATAAAATTGTACTTATTTTATATTTAAATCTAATTATTTCTTAATAGAGAATAATGGAATAGTATATCCTACTGAAATATAACCATCTTTTGAATACGAAGCTGATAATATATTCTTTTTACCAACTAAATCTAATTTAACTGCTGGATCAAATTTAGATAAATCTTTAGTAGAAGTTAATTGTAACCCTGCATTTAAACTAAATACTCTTTCTTTAGGTTTAGGTACATCAACAGGTACAATTAAAGTTTTAGACTTAATAGTATAATCAGGTTTAACATCTAATAACTTACCTTGTGTTTTAGCTTTAATAACTATTTTAACATTATCATCTTCAAATGGAGTTTCATAATCATTAATAGTAATAGCTTCACTATATAATTTTAATTGACTATTTTCTTTCTTAACTAAATCAGTTTCATTTTGTAAAGCTAAATACTTTTCCATTAACTCTTGATTAACTTGTGGAATAGTTATAATAGTATCTCTCCATTTAATAACTGTTTTAATTGTACTACTTTGTGGAGTTAAAACTTGTGGTGAATCAAAATGACCTTTAACTTCAGGAGTTGTTACTGTAACTGTAGTAGGTGTTACTTCACATGTTTTAGTACATCTTCCTATACTAAAACTTAGTATTAGTAATAAAATTACTCCTCCTATTGTATATATATTTCTATTCATTATTTAAATACTTTTTTCATGTCATTAACATGTTTAATTCTAGCTTCTAAATTAATATAACCTCCATTAATGAGTTTAGTAATAGACTTTATATCATCCAGATCAGCATATTTATTACAATTAGCTTTTTTCCAATACCATAGCGCTGATATGAGACTATCTGCTTCATTTAAAAGTTTGTCTGGATAGTTTATATAATCTATACCAGTATCTTTAGTTAGAGCTGTATAATTATCTTTTCCAGTTATTTGAATATAACCTCTTCCTCTATATTTATAACCATCTCCAATAGTATTATTTCCCATTCTACCACCATATATAATATTAGCTATTTTTTGTGGATTTCTTTCAACTGCTTTAGCAGATGTTATAGTTTTAAAATACTTTGGAAATACTTGTAATAATCTTTCAGCAGAATAATTTAAATTCTCTTCTATAGGAGTTAAATGACTTTCTTCAGCTAATTGACCAAATAAATGAGCTTTCCTTAAAGGAGTTGTAATTCCGTACTTATTAAGTAATGTTTTATATTTAGATGCTAATAATAAAGCTTTATTTTCCATAATTTATTATCTAATTCCAATTTCTTTTTGAAGTAAAATTATTTCTTCTTTCATACACTCTAATGAATCAATTTTATAATCTAATGTAGATTGTAAACTGTCATTATGTATATTACTATAATGCATTTTTGTTATAGGTATTTCTATTACTTTGCTTCGAGGAGTAAAAGTAAATAAAGATACCGTTATTAATAATATATATCCGACTGTCTTCATTTGCTTACTTTTTTATACTTCTTTGTGTAAAATAAAATATCTCTAACTTGTTCTTCATTTTTTTCAACATACTTAATATGAGATTCCAAAGCTGTTTGCGCTTTTTCACGTTCCACAGTAAGAGCAGACTCATATCTAGCAATAGTGCTATTAAGAGATATTGTACACTCATTTCTATCTTTAATTCTTTCGTTATTTAGTTCAGTTATTTTGTTTTCATAATGTGTATAACCAAACCATATTATAAGTCCAGCTACTAACATTATTGCTCCCGTTATATAACTTAATTTCTTCTTATCGGTTAAACTAATCCATTTATCTAATAAATCAGTAATCCATTTTATTTCCATTTTTTCATAGTATATAATTGATAACTTATTTCTACAACTGCTGCAATAGTACTTGAATATAAAACTGCAACTAAAGGTGTTACATACCAGTGATAATAAGCTACAGGGTCTAATCCAAACAACTTAGAATATGTATTTAATAGTAATATAAATATTAAACCATATAATAATCTTTTAGTTATCCAAAACCAACTATTACTATTAAGTAACATAAAAATTAATAACACTAGAAGAATTACATTATCTATAATACATTGCCAAAATAAATATAATTCCCAATTACTAAATGAAAGTTTAAGTGAGAAGATTAATATTATTGTTATTATATATGGACATAATTCATCTAGTGTTATTGATTTATTCATTATATACTATTTCTTAGGAAACATTGGTTTATTTGGATTGATTGGTGTTAAACCAAATAATTGACTTTCTGATAAAGCTACAACATTATCTAAAGATGTATAAATATCTCTATATAAATAAAATTTATCATTTAATTCAAAAGGTGAATATAATTCATTTGTACTTTGAGCATAAGCATTGCTAGATGCCTTTGTAATCTTTTTAAAATCCATATTAATTAATTATACTTATTAAAATTGCAAATAATCCTCCACCTATCCAAGTAGCTAATACATCTCCTTTATCAAAATCAAAACCTTTAGATTCATCATAAATTTCTTTTAATACTCCCGCTGCTAATGAAGTAACTAGACCTATAAGACCTAAACTCCAATGAGCAAATTCATAATTACTAAATCTAAAATGTAAATAATCTTGTAGTGATAAACCCATTAGTAAATAGGTTATTGCTGCAATTCCAAATCCTACAATTGTGTGTAGTTTGTGTTTACGTTGTGGATCTTTATAATCCAATAATTTCTTTTTAACTGTTTCCATAATTTAAATTTTAAAGTATACAAGGTAATAATGAACCTTGTCTGTAATCGTAACCTGTTCCTATTGTGTACATTGATAATCCTATAATTAAATAAACTTGATTTATTCCTAGTAATGGTAAATTAAATATTGCTTTACCTGTAGCATCTAATCCTGAACTTGCTAATATAGTTTGATTAATATCATATAAAGTTACTATTTTAGTTGGAAAAGTATCTTTAGTATAATTTTCATCATTACTACCATAATTAGAAGTATCAGTTACAGTTAATGTTTGACATGTGTTAGTAAATTGTTTTGTAAACGAAGGTGAAAAGTTTGCCATTAATATTTGTTTAAGAATTGTTACGTACTGGAAATATATCAAATGTTATATTATTAGTTCCCAATAATGGAACTGCTGTAAATATAATTTGAAATGTAGTAGCTGTTATATTAGCTACATAAGCTACTCCTGAAGCTGCTGATTGACTTCTTGGTTGTAAATGTATTTGTTTAGGAATAAAACTTTGTCCATGATTAGCAGTATAGGTAGTTGTTAATGCTATACCACTAAAGGTTACTTGTTGTGTTCCATAATTATTATTTTTACTTCGCATCCATCTTCCTGGATTAACTCCAGTTACTTGAACTATTAGCATTCCATCAGGAGTAGCTGTAGAAGTAGAGTCCCAAAAATAAGGACCACCATTACCATCATTAAAAGAAGTTCCTCCTAATACTTGTACTATAGTATCAGGAGTTCCTGCTTGTTGAGATAGATCAGATAATGTTGTAAAAGTGTTGTTGATTGGATTGTATGCCATTATATAAAGTGTTAAATTATTTGCCAATCCCATTTAAGGTTATTAGTTCCTGTAACAGGTGCTACACTATAGTAAATAGTTATAATAGTACTAGATAAATCTACATACTGTATATTAGCAGATGCTAAAGTTCTTGCAGTAACAAATATTTGATTAGTAGTTGTTATACCAGTTAATCCATGTGTAATTGTAAAACTAGTAGCTGCTCCTGTACCTGATTGAGTAGATTGTCCTTTACCTTTATAAGTATTAGCTTGCAATTGACTTAAATTAACTACTTCTGTTGCATTAACTGCTGTAGGTACTGTAGGACTAAAGTTGAAATTTAATACACCCGTAGTAGCTGTCCATGTTGCCCAAGTTGTTGCTCCTGTGTAATTTTGAAACATTAAATTAGCACTTGACGTAGCAGGTCTAATATTCATAGCATAAGCAGAAGTCATAAAAACACCCAACCACCTCAGTACTTGATTACCTTGACTATATGTATCATGTGTTTGAGGATTTATAGCACGCATTACCGTAGTAGCAGCAAACGTCTTAGCACCAGTAATGGTTTCTGAACCTGTTAAATGTACAACGGTATTATCATTAGCTTTTGCATCAAGTAAAGTTTTTAAATCATTGCTGTTAATTAACTTACTACTTCCTGTTGTAGGAACACTTTCTACTTGTACTGATATATCTGTTCCTGTTATCAATAATGGAGCAGTAGCTGTATAAGTAGTTCCTCCCCCTCCTGATATTGTGCCTAAATCAGCAATGCCATCTGCGCCTGTGGGATATGTAACGCTGTTAACCCTAACACCTATAGTTAAAGTTCCTGTAGATGTAGGCGTGGTTAAGTTAGGTGTAGTAGCTTCTAATATCTTTTGTAATGTTTTACTTTGATAATCTTTTCCAAACCTCGTGTCTGTTGATCCTCCTGAATAATAATAACCTCCGTTGCCTGTAGGCGTAATAGCAGTAAAATCTG
>Ga0247815_10000798_pt1 | contig 24358 bp, 22 predicted proteins | sample UWRJL194509B1_FD_181014 | JGI IMG/M metagenome (GOLD analysis project Ga0247815, IMG submission 181014) | Plant litter microbial communities from Arlington Agricultural Research Station in Wisconsin, United States - UWRJ-L194-509B-1 | ecosystem: Environmental > Terrestrial > Plant litter >...
GCGCCGCCCAAGGGCAGGCCCTGGCCGCAACGGACCTGATCATCACCAACGGCAAAATCGCCACCATGACCAAGGAGGGCGCCTTCGTCCAGGCGCTGGCCATCAAGGATGGCAAGATCGCGGCGGTGGGCAGCAACGCCCAGATCCTCAAGCTCAAATCGGCCGACACCCAGCTGATCGACGCCGGCGGCAAGACCGTCATCCCCGGCCTCAACGACTCCCACTTGCACGTCATCCGCGAAGGCTTGAACTACAACGCCGAGCTGCGCTGGGACGGCGTGACCTCGCTGAAGAAGGCGCTGCAGATGCTTAAGGAGCAGGCCGCGCGTACGCCGGACGGCGCCTGGGTCAAGGTGGTCGGCGGCTGGAACGAATACCAGTTCGACGAGAAACGCCTGCCGACGCTGGAGGAAATCAACGAAGCGGTGCCGGACAAGCCGGTGTTCCTGCTGTACCTGTACGGCCTGGGCTTCCTGAATAAAAAAGGCATCGAAACGCTGGGCTACAACGCCGACACCAAATTCAAGGACGGCGTGGTCGAGCTGGGCGCGGACGGCAAGCCGACCGGCAAGCTGATCGCCAAGCCGAACGCGATGATCCTGTACACCACGCTGGCCAAGACCAACGTGCTGCCGCGCGACCAGCAGGTCAATTCCACGCAACAGTATTACACCGAGCTGAACCGCCTCGGCCTGACCAGCGCCATCGACGCCGGCGGCGGCGGGCAAGCGTATCCGGACGATTACTCCGTCACGCTGGAGCTGGCCAAAAGCGGCAAGCTGACGGTGCGCACCTCGTATTATCTGTTCGCGCAGAAGCCGGGCAAGGAGCTGGAGGATTACCAGCGCTGGCTGACGCTGACCAAGCCGGACAAGAACGATCACCTGTTCTACGCCAACGGCTACAACACCGAGGGCGGCGGCGAGAACCTGGTGTGGAGCGCGGCCGACTTCGAGAACTTCCTGGAGCCGCGTCCTGACATGCCGGCGCAGATGGAGAGCGAGCTGGAGCCGGTGCTGCGGTTGCTGATCAAGAATCGCTGGCCGTTCCGCATCCACGCCACGTACGACGAGAGCATCGACCGCGACCTGGCGGTGATCGAAAAGGTCAACAAGGACACGCCGCTGAACGGCCTGCGCTGGTTCTTCGACCACGCCGAGACCATCAGCGACAAGCAACTGGCGCGCGTCAAGGCGCTGGGTGGCGGCATCGCGGTGCAGAACCGCATGTACTTCCAGGGCGAGCTGTACTGGAAGCAGTACGGCGCGCAGACGCGTCAGATGCCGCCGATTAAGAAGATGCTGGAGATGAAGATTCCGGTCGGCCTGGGCACGGACGGCACGCGGGTCAGCAGCTACGGGCCGTGGCCGTCGATTTATTGGGCGGTGACCGGCAAGACGGCGGGCGGCCTGAGCGTGTGGCAGCCGAAGGATGTGCTGAGCCGGTATCAAGCCTTGAAGCTGATGACGCAGGGCAGCGCGTGGATGAGCGGCGAGGAGAAGCTGAAAGGGACGCTGGCGGTGGGGCAGTACGCCGACGTGGTGATCTTGCCGCAGGATTACTTCGCCATGGACGTGGAGAAGATCAAGAACCTGGAGGCGAGCCTGACCATCGTCAACGGCAAGGTGGTCTACGCCGCGCCGGAGTTCAAGCAATTCGCGCCGGCCGCGCTGGAGGTGCAGCCGGACTGGAGTCCCGTGAAATACTACGGCGGTTATCAGAACAAGTGATGCGTCTCGGCGAGCCGGCGCCGTTGGAGCCGGCTCGTTTAAAGTAGTACACTGAACTCATTCGTATCCAGCGGGAGAGCAATATGTCCGATGTAGACATGATTACCTTGAGTTCTGAGGATGCGGCTGCCCGGCTGGACGAGCTACTCGATGAGGCATCCGGCAATCCCATTGGCATCACCGGTCGCGATGACCTGATGGCCTATCTCGTATTCCGAAGCGATTACGAGGCCATGCTTGAGCGAATCCAATTCCTTGAAGATCAGCTTTGGCTGAGCAAAGCTGACGCCGCACGTAAAGAGGGCTATCCCGACAAAAAACGCGTAGACGCGTTCCTTCGCGAATTTTCAGAGGGAGCGAATCATGAGAAAGCTGCAGTAGTTAATAGTGGTGGCGCAGCGGCATCTAGCTAAACGTTCGCTTGAGCGATCCTATATGTCTGAAGAACTACGTTGTTTTCGAGTTCATTGCCGAATGAACGCATTATCCCGATCGTGCTCTCGACTATTTCATCCAGTTCATTAAACGCTATCAAAGTGTCCTCTCCGTGCGCGATGGAGTTGCGGCGCTTGAGTAAAATGACATCAATGAATGTTGCGCTATTCTTAAATTTCGCCAATGACAATCCGCATACCAAGCAGATATCGGAAAAGACATTGAAGTTCAAATTGGCTCTCGTATTGATTAGGTCATCGTTCACATGAGTGAACTTCTTTTCACAGCTATCAAGTACCTCATCAATCAACATGCAGCGGTCAGCAATGCTAAGCTTTGATGTAGAGAACGCAGCAAGTCGCGGCAAAAAGTAGTTGCGAATGAACTGCCGTTCAAGTGTCTTGTATGGCAGTTTTCTTAACGCTATGTGTTCAAAATACTTTCTAGCCGAAAATTTAACGTACCCTTCCCAATGCGCATAACAAATGGCTACCAGGGCTCGCAACAGTACCTTTCGCATACTGTCATCTCCCCGTTTGATCGCCAACTTCAGATCGGATATTTCTTTGATGCGCCAATTTCTGTCCGCAGTAATTTGCGCGGAAAATTCGTTTGCGGAATAGGGTTTGCTCATGGACGAAACCAGTTTTCACCAAACGGCACCGTACGCTGGATTCGAACCGTCCCCCGGAGACCAAGAGAGGTGAAATGTGGCACCGCTGGCTGTGTCCAGAATGTCTCTATCTTTTGCCTGACAAAGTCCCGTGCTTGATTTGCTCCAAGGGCTTCGATTGCAACAAGATTTTTTGCCACCCCCACGGCAATTCCTTCTAATCCTGCAAGAACGACTTTGCCGACGTATTGGCCATTGTTAAAGCGGCGCAGGGCGTTGCTGCCTGCTACCTCGTTCAATATCTCGAAGGTCCTATTAATCAAACTTGTTGCGCCAGCTTCGTCGCCAACTGTCGCAAGACTAACAATGCCTTCGTCGATAAATTCCTCAACGTCGAGTAGACCATCGTATGGTAACTTCGCGTGAACGAGAAAGCGCATTGCCAATTCCAAGTGCCGTTGTTTTTCAAGTTGCTCTTCACCGACAGATATGACATTTCTAAATGCCGCCTGATCGGCTGCGGCTTTCACAGCCCGGAAATAGGCACCGTTAATCATAAGCACGATACAGTTCCGGAGTTCTTGGGCATTGGCCTGTGTCCCCCCCGCATTCAGTCGTTGAAAAAGATCGTACTTCGTTTGATCGTCACTAGGACGCTTGAGAATTTCAACTCCAAGTCTGCTACGGCGAATCGCAAGCTGCTGTGTTTTTTCGATGGGACGCTGATCGTTGACTAGTACATCTACTACCCGGTCCGAGGTTTCCCACACCGCGTTGTGAAGGGACGGAAGGTATTTGGTTGCCTCTAATGCGGACGGTGGATAATGTCCAGCCTGTGGGCTGTGCAAAATTCCCATGAATTCCAGTATCGTCGAAACTCGTTGTAATCCATCAATAAGTTCCCACTTCCCATCTTCCTTTTCAAAGACGAAAATGGAGGGCAAAGGTATGCCTAGTAACAAAGACTCAATTAATTTGGATTTTTGCCCGATATTCCACCGAAACAATCGCTGAAATTCCGGATCAATAATTAGCTCGTGGTCACCATACATAGTGACGATTTCGCCGATGGACATTTGGTAAGCATCAGTCCGCACGAGGCGCTGTGCAACATCAATTTCCTGAGCAAGCATTCTTAACATCCTCCTGAGAAAAACCTTGGTTAATAGTATCCATTCGGTAGGACAAGTCAGTAGCTTTATACCTGCTTACCGTATTATCTGGGATGGGTTATCTGTACTGAGGATAGCATCTTGCTGGTCCATAAAATTTACGATTTATCACGCGAAATCTTATACTCACATTCCTTCGGACCTATGTACATAATAGCGCGTAAATCAAACGGGCAAGAACCAGCCGATCAGCGCGCCGGCGGCCAGCAGCCACAGCAGATGAACGCGGGTGCGCCAGATCAGCAGGCCGGCGACCACCGAGATCAGCCACAGCGGCCAGTCGGTGGCCCAGGTGTGATTGGCGCTGCCGAGGATCAGGCCGACCGATACCATCAAGCCGACCACCAGCGGCGCCATCCCTTGCTTGAAGGCGCGCACGCCCAGCAGCTCGCGGTTGCGGTGGCCCCAGCGCGCCGCCAGATAGGTCAGCGTGGTGCTGGGGATCATGATGCCCAGCATCGTCACCGCCACGCCGGCCATCGCGGCGACGTAGCTGCCGGCGTTGAGCCCGACATTCCAGCCCATCAGCGCGACGAACAGCACGTTCGGCCCCGGCGCGGCCTGGGCGATGGCGATGGCGTCGTTGAATTGGGTTTGCGTCAGCCAATGATGCTCCTCCACCAGGTAGCGGTGCATCTCGGACGAGGTCGAGATCGCGCCGCCCACCGACAGCAGCGACAGCAGCATGAAATGCCCGAACAGGCTGAGCCAGTCGGCCAGGCTGAGCACGATGTGCAACGGCGTGACGATCATGGCCGCGTCCGTTTCAGCTGGCGGTAGGTGAGCGCGACGCCGATGCCGCCCAGGATCAGCAATGTGTACGCCAGCGGCAGCTTCAGCACCACCACGAAGACCACGCACAGCGTCGCCAGCGGCAGCGTCATCCACGCCGGCAGCGGGTGCGTCGACAGCGCTGCGGCCAGCTTGATGCCGGTCGCGGCCAGCATGCCGGCCGACACCGCCGCCATGCCGCGCAGCGCGCCGGCCACGCCGGGATGGGCGCCGTAGTGCGCATGCAGCACCGCCAGCGCCAGCACCAGCAGCAGCGGCAGGCACAACATGCCGGCCAGCGCCGCCAGCGCGCCGCGCAGCCCGTAGTAGCGGTCGCCGATCATCAGCGCCAGGTTGACCACGTTGGGGCCGGGCATGATTTGCGCGACGGCGAAGTCTTCGATGAATTCCTCCCGCGTCAGCCAGCGCTTGCGGTCGACCATCTCGCGCTGGATGACGGCCAGCACGCCGCCGAAGCCTTGCAGCGCCAATACGGTGAAGGACAGGAACAGGTCGAGCGGGGAGGAGGGGCGGGCGCGGGGCGCTTCGGTCGTCATGGCCTCATTATCCGCCCGTCGAGTTCACTGGGGCAATAGTTTAATTTCACAGTGATAGGAGGCTGACATTGACATTGCTCAAACCTCGGCCATACTCCTTGTGCGCGTCTCCGATGGGCGGCAGCCCCCAACCTTCGCCGAGGATCAAGATGAACTTCCCCGTCATGCAAGAACGTCACAATGAAGAGTGCTGCGCGGTGGTCAACCGCGGAATTTTGGTGCAGACCAGTTTCAACACCATCTGCGCGATCGAGTACATGAAATCGCACAATGTCGACCCGCGGATCATCGAGCGGGTGCTGCTGCATCCGGACCAGCGTCGCCAATCCCAACATTAACGAGGATTAACGCGTTTAGTTATGCACAAATCTTGTTAGCAAGAATTTTTTCAAAATCTTTTCTTGTTAGAATCGGTGATATTGTAAGTCATTGATTTACAAGGGATTTGTTTTTGCCTTTTGCATGGGCAGTTTGTAGAAACCCGCGCCGTTGCAGGCTCTATGCGTTGTCAATGGGGGATTATCCACATAGATATCCACAGTAGTTGTGGATATCCGGAAAAACGCTTATCAATCCGCAAGTTACAACGGTTTTTTCAGCGCCTGCAGGACGCTGCCGACCACGATGTAGTGCGGCGGCGTGTGCGCGTCGTCGATGCTGGCGGTGACGCGCAGGCGCACCTCCTGGCCGTCGCGGCGCCACGCGCTGACCACGTCGGTCCAGGCTTCGCCATCCTTGAGCGCTTGCAGCGCGTCGGCCAGCTGGTCCTGCGGATACGGCGCGGCGTGCAGCAGGCGCGGATCGGCGCCCAGCAATTCTTCCCTGCCGTACTGGAACACCGCGCAGAACTTGTCGTTGACGTGGGTGATGCGGGCGTGATCGTCCAGTGTCAGCATGACGGCGTGCTGGTCGACCGCCGCCAGCAGCCGGCGCGCGTGGTCCAGCTCGCCCTGCAGCGCGGCGGTGCGGCGGTGCGCTTCCTCCAGCCCGGCGTACGCGCGCAGCGACGAGATCACCGTGGTGAACAGCTTGCGCGTGGTGAGGTCGGTCTTGCACCAGAAATCGTTGATGTCGTAGTCGAGGATGATGCTGTGCTCCAGCGCTTGGCCGGGCTGGCCGGTGCGCAGCACGATGCGCACCAGATTGTTGTGCAGGCTGTCGCGGATCTGGCGCGCGACGTTGAGGCCGGCGTCGCTGGTTTCCATGATGACATCCAGCAACACCAGCGCGATGTCGGGCGTGTTGCGCAGCGTGTTGAGCGCCTCTTCGCCGCTGTAGGCGTGCAGGAAACTAAGCCTGCGGCCCTGGAAGCAGGCGTTGCTGAGCGAGAACTTGGTGACCACGTGGACATCCACGTCGTCGTCGACGATCAGGACGCGCCACGGCGGCGGTGCCGGAGCCACGGCCGCGACGGCGCCGCCGGGCTGCGCTTGGCTGGCCGGCGGCGCTTCATCCTCTATCATCCAATCAGTATCGTCGTCGTTCTGATTCATGCATCAATCTCGCGCCAAGTGAACTTCAGAGTGACACTATTCCTCGCCAGCACTTTTGTCAAAGGATTCCTTCCCTTGATACTTATGCACAAAAATATATTTTTCAAGCGGCGGCGAAGAATGCGAAAGGTGATTTATTCGACACGCTAAGTCATTGATTTTGATGGATAAAAATTCTGCCTTTGGATTAGGCATTTTGTTGAAACCCGCGCCAGTAAAGGCGTTCTCCGCTGTCAAGGGGCACTTATTCACAACCTTATCCACAGTTGATGTGGATATCTGGAAAAACCGCTTTAAATACTGCGGCTTATGCCTTTTTGGTGAGAAAAAGCTTCCACATTGCCGTTTGCGAGGTGTTGGCTCAGCAATATCAGCAACACCACCAACGCATGCACGGCCAGGCCGAAGGTCACGGCGGTGCTGGCGAGTCCGCCGGCCAGCGCTGGATAAGCCAGCAGGGCCAGCGCAGGCGGCAAGCCGTAACGGTGCGAGTCGGTCAGGTGCTTGGCGTCGAGCTTGACCCAGGCCAGCGCGCCGAGGCCGAACAGCAGCCATCCGGCGTTATTGTAATCCAGGACGCCGAGGGCGAGCGCGGCGAGCAGGGCGATCGCGCTGACCGGCAGCGGCAGGGAACGAAGGCGGGCGTTGATATGGTTCATGGCGTTTTCTCTTAAAGCTGAAGGACTGATGCCAGAGTAAGGTAAACGGATCGATTGGTAAAATATATTGTTTCTATTAAATCGATAGGATAACGCAACAAGTGGGGCCGGCATGGCTCAATATTGGGCGTCCAGTTTCACCTGTGTGCGGCGCGCTTCCTCGGCCACCATTTCCATGAACTCCAGCACCAGCGCGTCGCTCTCGCCGCTGCGCGTGAACATGTGCACCAGCAACGGGTCCATGTCGACGATCGGCCGCGTGGTGATGCCGGGCGGCGGCGCGCAGAAGATGTAGGCCGCGCCCAGCATCAGGCCGACGCCTTCGCCGACCATCGCCACCCCGACCTGGGCTTGCTGCGTCTCGTAGACGAAGTTGGGTGTGAAGCCGGCGCGGCGGCAGGCGTTGAGCAGCGTGTCGTACAGGTGCGGCACCACCGGGCGCTCGAAGAAGATCAGGCGTTCGCCCATCAGGTCTTCTACCTGGAGCTGCTCGCGCGCGGCGAGCCTGTGATCGTCGCGGATCACCGCCACCCACGGCCCGCTCAGGATGGGCTGGGCGGCGATGCCGGCGCCGCCGGCCGGCATGCTGACCGGCACGCCGATGCCGACGTCGATGACGTCCTTGTTCAGCGCTTCGGCTTGCAGGCCGGCGTGCATTTCGTGGCGCTGCACCTTCAGGCCCGGATAGGCGGCCTGCATGCGCATCAGCGCCGGCGGGATGAAGGGCAGGTTGGTGTATTCGACCAGGCCGATCGAGAGGCGGAACTCGCGCTCGCTGGCCGCTTCGCGCGTCAGGCGCAGCGCGCGTTGCAGCTGGTCGAACATCTTGTCGAGCTCCTGTTGCAGCACGACGCCGGCGGCGGTCAGTTCGACCTTGCGGCCGTCGCGCAGAAACAGCGACGCGCCGACGGTCTCCTCCAGCTTGCTGATCTGCTGGCTCAGCGCCGGCTGGGTGATGAACGCGAGGTCGGCCGCTTTGCGGAAATGCAGCTCCTGCGCCAGGATGGAGAAATAACGCAGCTGACGGAGTTCGATACCTCGCATTACATCCTCGTTCGCGTAGGCCGCCGGGGTGGCGGCCTGGTCGAGGGAATAGTTGCACATGAGTCACTAAAGATCAATGCGGGGTGACCGCACCTAATCTAAAGGTAGGGCGCGCTGCTTGCCCCTGCGCGCGGCGGGCCGGGTGGGCGGTTGCGGCCGGCGCGGCGTCGAGCCGGAACACCGCCACCGCCGCCGTCAGCCGCGCCGCCTGGTCCTGCAGCGAGGCGGCGGCGGCCGCCGCTTCCTCGACCAGCGCGGCGTTTTGCTGCGTCACCTCGTCCATCTGCCCGACCGCCTGGTTGACCTGCTCGATGCCGATGCTCTGCTCGGCGCTGGCGTCGGCGATTTCCTGCATCTTGCGGCGCACGCTGGCGATGCTGGCGACGATCTCGTCCATGGTGCCGCCCGCGACACGCACCAGCGCCGAACCGGTCCGCACCTGGGCGCTGGAGTCGCCGATCAAGTCCTTGACCTGCTTGGCCGCCGCCGCCGAGCGGTGCGCCAGGTTGCGCACCTCGGTGGCGACCACCGCGAAGCCGCGTCCCTGGTCGCCGGCGCGGGCCGCCTCGACCGCCGCGTTCAGCGCCAGGATATTGGTCTGGAAGGCGATGCCGTCGATGACGCCGATGATGTCGCCGATGCGCGCGGCCGAGGCGTCGATGGCGTCCATGGTGGCGATGACCTTGGCGACCACGTCGCCGCCCTTGCGGGCGACCTCGGCGGCGGAGGCGGCGTAGTCGTTGGCTTGGCCGGCGTTGTCGCTGGTCTGGCGCACGGTCGCGGTCAGCTGCTCCATCGAGGCGGCGGTCTGCTCCAGCGAGCTGGCCTGTTCCTCGGTGCGGGCCGACAGGTCGAGGTTGCCGCTGGCGATTTCGCCGGTGGCGCTGGCGATGGTGTCGGAGCCGCTGCGGATGGCGCCGACGGTGCCGGCCAGCATGGCCTGCATGCGCTGCATGGCGTACAACATGCTGCCGGTGTCGCCGGGGCGGGTGGCGACGCGGACGCTGAGATCGCCGGCGGCGATGCCGTTGGCGATGGCGGCGGCGTAGGCCGGCTCGCCGCCCAGTTCTTTCAGCAAGTTGCGGTTGATCACCACCACCAGCGCGGCCAGCGCGGCGAACACCACCGCCAGCAGGCCCACCGCGCGCAGCAGCGCGTGGTGGAAGGCTTGCTGGATGTCGTCGACATACACGCCGGAGCTGATGTTCCAGTCCCACGGGCCGAAGTGGCGCACGCGCATCAGCTTGGGTTCCTCGACGCTGCTGCCGGGGCGCGGATAGGAATAGCTGACGAAGCCTTCGCCGCCCTGGTTGCCGATGTCGGCCACCTGCTGGAACACGCGCACGCCGTTGCCGTCCTTGTAGCCGCTGAGGTCCTTGCCGGTCATCTCCTGCAGAAAGGGATGCATCACCACCACCGCGTGCGAATCGGTGACGGTCAGGTAGCCGTCCTTGCCGTATCTGAAATTCTTCAGCCGCAGCAGCGCTTCGGCGCGCGCCTGTTCCGGCGCCAGCTTGCCCTTGGCGGCCAGGTCGCCGTAGTCGCGCACGATGCTCATGGCGGCGTCGACCAGGTTGGTCAGGTCGGCGCGGCGCTCGGCCACGCGCAGCTCGCGCTGCTGCCAGGCGTCGTGCGCCGACAGGCCGGTCATGCAGAGCAGCGCGAGTATCGAGGGTATCCAGAGCTTCTGGGAAAACGACAGGGCTTTCATATCCATCCTTGGGCGGCGGTTTGAGGTGGCCCGAGTATGTGGTCGATCGGCGCCGGCGGCCAATTAGTTCCGCGCGTGTGAATTGATAAGTCCGGCTGCACTATTCAATGGCGGGCAATTCCCCTATGATGGCGGGTTGTATCGCGAACAACACTGGTGTGGAAAAGCCGATGAACTTTATTTTGTTACTGCTGGCGCTGGTCTGCTGCGCGCCCTCCGCGCTGGCGCTGGAGAGCAAGGTGCCGCTCGGCGACTACCATCACGACATCTGGACCGGCAAGGATGGCGCGCCGGGCGAGGTGGCGGCGATGGCGCAGACCGCCGACGGCTGGCTGTGGATAGGCGGCAGCGGCGGGCTGTACCGGTTTGACGGCGTGCGCTTCCGCCGCTTCGAAGCCTTGTCCGGCGAGGTCGCGCCGCGGCGGCCGATCACCTCGCTGACCGCGCTGCGCAACGGCGATCTGCTGATCGGCTATATCTACGGCGGCTTGAGCCTGGTGCGCGGCGGCCACATCAGCCAGTTGCCGGAAAAGGTCGGCGAGGCCGTGGTCGGACCGGTGTTCAGCGCGCTGAGCGACGACGACGGCGTGCTGTGGGCGGCCACCTCGGGCGGCCTGCTGCGCCTGCGCGACGGCGCCTGGCATAAGATCGGCGCCGAGATGGGCTTGCCGCCGGGCGGCGTGTCCAACCTGATCGTCGACCAGTACGCGCAGATGTGGCTGGCCGCCGGCGAGCGCTTGATGCTGCTGGAGCGCGGCGGCCAGCGCTTCCGCGCGGTGCTGGACGGCGTGCACACCGTCAATCTGAGCGCGTCGCCGGACGGCCGTCTGTGGCTCGATACGCACGAGCGGCTGATCCCGGTGCCGCCGCAGCACCAGGGGCCGGGCCAGCCGCGCCCGGCCTGGATGGCGCAGGCGCGCGGGCAGGAGAACGGCCTGTTCGACCGCGACGGCAATTACTGGGCGCTGGCTTGCCCGGTGGGCGTGTGCCGCACCGACGGCGTCGGCTTGCGGCCGAGCGCGACGATGACGCCGAACGCGGCGCCCAGCAGCAAGCTGGACCAGCCGTGGCAGGTCAGCAACCTGACCGGCAATATCCTGTTTGAAGACCGCGACGGCAATATCTGGGTCGGCACGCAGGCCGGCGTGGAGCGCTTCCGCGACAACCGGCTGGGCGCGGTCAAGCTGAGCGGCGGCGAGCGCATGGTCAGCCTGGCGCGCGACGATGCCGGCCACGTGCTGGCGATGGCGCGGCCGACCGGCGAACTGTGGCGATTGCGCGATGGCGCGGTGTCGGTGCTGGAGCGCTTTCCACCGGGCACGTTCGGCGTGATCGGCAACGCCGCCGACGGCGCGCTGCTGGTGGCGACCGCGCGCGACATCGAACGCCGCGGCCAAGGCAAGGTCGAGCACATACCGTATCCGGACGATCCGCAAGGCAAGGGCGACGATGTGCGGGTGACGCGCGTCATGGACGACGGGCTGGCGCTGTGGGTCAGCATCGCCCGGCGCGGCAGCTTCCGCCGGCAAGACAACAAATGGACGCCGCAGGCCGGGCTGGGCATTCCGCCCGGCGTGACCTTCGCCGCGCCCGGGGCCCAGGGCGCGATGTGGTTCGGCTACACCGACGGCGCGGTGCTGCATTTCGATAACGGCCGCGTCACGAAGTACGCGCCGCAAGCCGAGGAGGAGGTCGGCGCGGTGACGTTCCTGCATGGCGGCGCCGAGGTGGTGGCGGGCGGCACCGCCGGCCTGGCGGTGTTGCTGGACGGCCGCTTGCGGCGCCTGCATGCCGCCGATCCGGAGGTGTTGGCGTCGGTGTCCGGCATGGCGGTCGCGGCCAACGGCGACCGCTGGCTGAACGGCGCCAAGGGCGTGGTGTCGGTCAAGGCCGCCGACTGGAAGGCCGCGCTGGCGGCGCCGCGCACGCCGCTGAAATATGTGCTGTACGGCGTGCTGGACGGCTATCCCGGCTTCGCCGCGACCGCGATCCGCCTGCCGAGCGCGCTCGCCGACGTCGATGGCCACATCTGGTTCGCCGGCGTCAGCGGCATCGTCCGGCTCGACGGCAACAAGGTGGCGCGGCCGCCGCACGCGCCACAGGCCAAGGTCGAGACCTTGGTGGCGCAGGGCAAGCGTTATCTCGACTTCAGCGCGCCGCCGCGGTTGGCGGCCGGCACCACCTCGTTCCGCATCGAATACACGGCGCTGAGCTACAGCATGCCCGAGGCGCTGCATTTCCGTTACCAGCTGGAAGGCGTCGATGACGGCTGGCAGGACGCGGGTCCGCGCCGCGCGGTGTCGTACACCAAGCTGGAGCCGGGCGAGTACCGCTTCCGCGTCACCGCCGTCAATGAGCTGGGGCAATGGGGCGACGAGGCGGCGGTGGCGCTGGCCATCTTGCCGACCTTCACGCAGACCAAGCTGTTTTACGCGCTGTGCGCGGCGGCGGCGGCCGGGGTGCTGTACCTGCTGTATCTGTTGTGGCTGAGGCAGGCGACGCTGCGCATCAACACCCGCATGGCGGAACGCGAACGCATCGCCCGCGCGTTGCACGACAGTTTCCTGCAGAGCGTACACGGGCTGGTGCTGAGTTTCCAGTCGGCGATGGGCGCCTTGCCCAAGGATTCGGCCGGCCGGCACAAGCTTGAGCGGGTGCTGCTGATGGCCGACAAGGTGATCGAGGAGGGCCGCAACGAGGTGCAGGATTTGCGCTCCGGCACCATGCGCGACGGCGATCTGGCGCATGCGCTGACCTTGGTGGGCGAGGTGTTGCAGGAAAGTTTACGCAGCGTGTTCAGCCTGCGCATCGTGGGCCGGCCGCGCGCGCTGGACGAGCAGGCCGGTTGCGAGATCTACAGCATCGGCCGCGAGGCGATGATGAACGCCTTCCGCCACGCCGAGGCGGCGTCGATCCAGGTGGAGCTGAACTACGGCGCCGCGCGCTTCTCGCTGTTGGTGATCGACGACGGCAAAGGCGTGCCGGAGGACGTGCTCAAGCAGGGCGGCAACGGCCGCTGGGGCCTGACCGGCTTGTTCGAGCGCGCCGCCCGCATCGGCGGCGAGATCAGCATCGTCAACGGCGAGCACGGCGGCGCGCGCGTGTTGCTGACGGTGCCGGCGGTGTGCGCCTACGCCGGACAGGCGCGTTGGAAGCGCTACATGCCGCGCTGGATGCGTTGATTGGCTGCGCTAGTTACTTTTCGCTGATCTCGGACAGCAGCTTGCGCACCGCGCCGTGGGCCATGACGATTTCCGGCGCGTCGTGCAGCAGCGCGTTGTACTTGGTGCGGAATTCCTCGTCGGCCTGCTCGGACGGGCCGATCAGCGTCTCGATGGCGCGGCGGAAGGCCAGCGCCTCGGCGCTTGGTATCGGTTCCGGTTCGTCGAGGCGCTCGTCGATCTGCACCATCAGGCCGGACAGCTTTTGCAGCCAGGCGAAATGCGGGTGATTCGTCACCAGCTGCAAATGCTCCAGCGGGCTGCCGACCTGGCCGCCGAAATATTGCGTTTCGATGTGGATCAGTTGCTTGTGCAGATCGCGCAGCGCGCGCGTCAGCGTGTTCAGTTGCGCGCGTTGCGCGGTGTCGTCGGGAGTGGTCATTGCGGCGTCCATAATAGTGTCAGGGTAGGCGCAGCTTAGCAGAGATGGGGGTGAGCGCGAAGCCTACATTTAGATAGTGGTGTTCGCCGCCGCGCGTCTCTAAGATGGGGTTCCCTTTACCCACATTGGACACCATCATGAGCAATTCCAAATTAGAAGTCCTGACTCCCGACAACTGCCAGCTGATCTTCATCGACCAGCAGCCGCAGATGGCGTTCGGCGTGCAGTCGATGGACCGCCAGGTGTTGAAGAACAACACCGTCGGCCTGGCCAAGGCCGCCAAAGTGTTCAACATTCCAACCATCATCACCACCGTCGAGACCGAATCTTTCTCGGGCCACACCTATCCCGAACTGCTGGACGTGTTCCCGGGCAAGGACATCCTGGAGCGCACCTCGATGAACTCGTGGGACGACCAGAAAGTGCGCGACGCGCTGGCCGCCAACGGCAAGAAAAAAGTCATCGTCTCGGGCCTATGGACCGAGGTGTGCAACACCACCTTCGCCCTGTGCGCGATGCTGGAAGGCGACTACGAAATCTACATGGTGGCCGACGCCTCAGGCGGCACCTCGAAGGAAGCCCACGACTACGCGATGCAGCGCATGATCCAGGCCGGCGTGATCCCGGTGACCTGGCAGCAAGTGCTGCTGGAATGGCAGCGCGACTGGGCGCGCCGCGACAGCTACGATGCGGTGATGGCGGTGGTGCGCGAGCACTCGGGCGCCTACGGCATGGGCGTCGACTACGCCTACACCATGGTGCACAAGGCGCCGCCGCGCGGCACCACCAGCCACAACACGCTGGCCCCTGTACCGGCAAACTCGCCGGCGAAGTAAGCGCTTAAAACGCGCCGAGCAGGCCGCGCCGGGCCGCCACCGTGGCGGCCTCGGTGCGGCTCGCCACGTTCAGCTTGGACAGGATGTTGTTGACGTGGAATTTGACGGTGCCGACTTCGATGTCGGCGCTGCGCGCGATCAGCTTGTTGCTCTTGCCGGTGGCGAGGTGGGCGAGGATCTCCATTTCGCGCTTCGACAGCCGGGCCGCTTGCTGGCGGTCGATGAACTTGCGCGCCACCTCCGGCGGCAGGAATTGCTTGCCTCCCGCCACCGCGCGGATGCAGGCGCTCAGCTGCTCGAAGCTGCAGTCCTTGGTCAGGTAGCCCTTGGCGCCGGCCTGCAGGCCGCGGCAGATGTCTTCCTCGCTGGTGTGGTTGGTGAGGATGATGACGGCGGCGTCGGCGTCGAAGCGGCGGATGCGTTCGATCGCGTCGATGCCGCCCAGGTCGGTGATGACCACGGCGGGCCGCAGTTGTTGGTACAGCTCGACCGCCTCGGCGCCGGTGGCGGCGTGGGCGGCGAGCGCGAAATCGGGCGTGGCGTGGATGAGGGAGTGCAGTCCCGCCACGATCAGCGGGTGATCGTCGGCGATCAGGATGGTGATGGCGTCCATGGTGTTGGTTCCTAACGGGGTTATGCTCAGCATGCCCGTATGGTGAACCATGCGCCGCCTTGGCGTAAGACGGCAAAGGATAGTCGGCGACTAACCAAATAGGGTTAGTCGCCTTTTTGCGTTACGACTGGATGAACTCCAGCAGGTCGGCGTTGAGCTGGTTCTTGTGGGTGGTCGGCAGGCCGTGCGGCGCGCCGTCGTAGATCTTCAGCGTGGCGTTCGGCACCAGCTTGACGGCGGCCTTGGCGGCGGCGTCGATCGGCACGATCTGGTCGTCCGAGCCGTGCACGAACAGGGTCGGCACGTCGATTTTCTTCAGGTCTTCGGTGAAGTCGGTTTCCGAGAATTGCTTGATGCAGTCATAGGCGTTCTTGATGCCGCACTGCATGCCCTGTGCCCAGAAGGCGTCGCGCACGCCTTCGGAGACCTTGGCGCCGGGACGGTTGTAGCCGTAGAACGGCAGCGTCAGGTCCTTGAAGAATTGCGAGCGGTCGGCCAGCACCGCGTCGCGGATGCCGTCGAACACCGACATCGGCAGGCCGTTCGGGTTGCCGGCCGAGACCACCATCTGCGGCGGCACGGCGCCGACCAGCACCGCCTTGGCGACGCGCGCGGTGCCGTGGCGGCCGATGTAGCGCGCCACCTCGCCGCCGCCGGTGGAGTGGCCGACCAGCGTGGCGTCCTTGACGTCGAGCGCGTTGAGCAGCTCGGCCAGGTCGTCGGCATAGGTGTCCATGTCGTTGCCGGCCCATGGCTGGCTGGACAGGCCGTGGCCTCGGCGGTCATGCGCGATCACGCGGTAGCCCTTGCTGGCCAGGAATATCATCTGGTCTTCCCAGGCGTCGCCCTGCAATGGCCAGCCGTGGCTGAAGACCACGGCCGGGCCGCTGCCCCAGTCCTTGAAATGGATGCGGGTGCCGTCTTCGGTGGTGAGGCTGTCGACCGTCAGTGTGCTGTTTGCCATGGAATGCTCCTTGTTGTAAGAACGCCCAGTGTAAGCAGCGCACGATAGAAGCGCCCCCGCCAAAAGGCTAGTCCCGACTTAGGGCTGAGGTGCGGGTGCCCCGTCGTAGTTAATCGGGAGCCACTCGTATTGACCCTGATGGCGGCGGATGTGGCCGAGGCCGGGGAAGGCGATGTGCGCGGCGGCGACCAGCAGGCGCTGGTCGGCGGCTTTTTGCAGCAGGCCGGCGCGGGTGGCTTGAGCGTCGGCCTCGCCGCTGTCGTACTTGACGGTGGCGGCCGGGTGCGGCAATTGGATCGCCGCGACGTGCACGATGTCGCCCCAGACCAGCAATTGGTGCCCGCGGCTTTGCACCAGGTAGTTGGCGTGGCCGGGCGTGTGGCCGGGCGCGCGCATGGTCTCGATGCCCGGCTCCAGCTGGCCGTAGCTTTGATACGGCTGGAAGCGGCCGGCGGCCTGGTAGGGCGCGACCACGGCCCGGGCGGCGTCGAAGAAGCTGGCGAGGAAGTCCGGCGCCTTGGCCTTGTTGGCCGGCGTCAGCCAGTAGTCGGCTTCGGCCTGCGACAGCCGCAGCACCGCGTTGGGAAAGGCGCCGGCGCCGCCGGCGTGGTCCTTGTGCAGGTGGGTGATCAGGATCTCGTCGACCTGTTCCGGCTGGTAGCCGGCGGCGCGCAGATTGGCCACCAGCTTGCCGCAGCAGTCGCCGTACAGCGCGCCGGCGCCGGTGTCGATGAGGATCAGCTTGCTCCCGGTGTTGACCAGGAAGGCGTTGATCGAGCCTTGCACCGGCGCTTGCAGGTCGGCCTCGGCCAGATCGTTGGCGATCGCGGCCGGCGCGATGTTGGTCATCACGCTGTCGATCGGGAAGGCGTGGGTGCCGTCGGACAGCGCGGTGATTTCAAAATCGCCGAGCATCATGCGGTAATAGCCGGGCGCCTGGACGCGGGCGAACGGCGCGGCGGCGCGGCCGGCGAGCGGCGCGATGGAGGCCGTCAACACGCAGACCACTAGTAGTTTTTTAAATAGATTCATGGTATATCCTTGTTGACCAGCGGTAAGGCATGGATGGTAGTGCAAGCACTTGCGCCGTGCACCCGTCTAAAGATAGGGAGGTTTGCCGATGCGGATAGCGTGGTCCTTGATATGTGTCGCGCTGGCGTGGATGCCGCAAGCGCAAGCGGCGGGTTTGTGTCCGGCGGGGCCGGTGCGGTTGTCGTTCTACGAGGCGGGGCTGTTTTATTTCGACGGCAAGGGCATCGACCGCGAGGTGGCCGACGAGCTGCAGCGCCGTACCGGCTGCGCCGTCGTGGGCAGCGCGCCGCCGAGGGCGCGCGCCTATGCGTGGCTGGAGTCGGGCGAGACCGATATCGTCATGGCGGCGTTGAACAATCCCAAGCGCGATCATTACGCGGCGTTTATTCCCTACATGCAGCAGCGCTTCGTGACGGTGATGCATCGTGACGTGCCGGCCGACAAGACCAGCCTGGCGGCGTTCAGCGGCGACAGCGCGTTGCGCTTCGGCGCGGTGCGCGGGGTGACCTATGGCGGCGGGCGCGATGTGTGGTTCGCCAAGATCGAGGCGCAGCGCCGGCACGAGCTGGGCGCCAGCCTGCCGACGATGTTTCGCATGCTGAAGTCGAAGCGCTTCGCGGCGATGTTCGCGATTCCGCTGCAGTATGAAAAAGAGCTGGCCGACCTCGGCATGCGCGACCAGGTGCGGCTGATCGACTGGTTCCCCGACGAGCCGCCGGCGGCGCGCTGCCTGGCGATGTCGCGCAAGAATTTCACGCCGGCGCAGATCAAGGGCTGGGCCGAGGTGGTGCGGGCCATGAAGGCCGACGGCAGCTTGAGGCGCATCCTGGCCAACCATCTGTCGGCCGAGGAGACGGCCAAGGCCGTCGTCAAGTAGCCGTCCAGGCCCGATCAGGCCCGCTCAGGTCCGCTCAGGCCAGCTTAGGCCATCTGCACCAGGCCGCGCCTGGCGGCGACCATGGCGGCCTCGGTGCGGGTGCAGACGTTGAGCTTGGCCATGATGCTCTTGACGTGGAACTTGACCGTGCCGACGCCGATGTCGGCGGCGCGCGCGATCAGCTTGTTGCTCATGCCGGTGGCCAGGTGGCCGAGAATGTCGCGCTCGCGCGGCGTCAGCTGGTTGCCTTGGACGCGGGTGGCCAGCTTGACCGCCAGTTCCGGCATCATGTATTTTTTTCCCGACATCACCGTGTGCAGGCCGGCCATCAGCGTGTCGAGCGGCGCGCTTTTCAGCATGTAGGCGTGGGCGCCGGCGCGCATGCTGCGGTCGACCTCGTCCTCGCCGTCGTGGCCGCTGAGGATCACCACCTTGGCCAAGGGCTGCTGGGCGCGGATGCGGTTGATCGCTTCGATGCCGTCGCAGCCGGGCAGGTTCAGGTCCATCAGCACCAGGTCCGGTTGCAGGCGGCGGCACATCTCCAGCGTTTGCGCGCTGTCGCTGGCCTGGCCCAGCAGGGTGAAGCCGTCGTCGGCGTCGATCAGGGCGGCCATGCCGGCGCGGATCAGCGGATGGATGTCGGCGATGACGACAGAGGCGGTGTTCATGATCGGGCTCCCGGTTGAGTTGATGAGTCATTCTCGTCAACCTTGCTGTTCCCGTATAGCTATACATGAGTATAGGCGGCCTGAAATTATTGCTTGACGCGACATTTTTTAAGATGTATTGTAATTACATGTTTAAACGACAGGAGCAGTGAAAATGAAAACCACCGACCATGCCAACACCACCATCGACGCCCACCGCGAAGTGCGCAATCTGTCGGACCGCGTCGCGCTCGGCATCACGCTGACCTTGCGCTTTTTCGCCGACACCTTCTTCGCCAAGCGCTACGGCAACCGCGCCATCGTATTGGAAACCGTGGCGGCGGTGCCGGGCATGGTCGGCGGCATGCTGGTCCACCTGCGCTGCCTGCGCTGGATGGTCGAGGACCACGGCTGGATCCGCACGCTGCTCGACGAGGCCGAAAACGAGCGCATGCACCTGATGACCTTTGTCGCGATCGCCAAGCCGAACTGGTTCGAACGGCTGGTGATCCTGACGGTGCAGGCGGCGTTCTTCGTCACCTTCTTCCTGCTGTACCTGACCTCGCCGCGCACCGCGCACCGCCTGGTCGGCTATTTCGAGGAACAAGCGGTGATCAGCTACACGCTGTACCTGGCGGAAATCGACGCCGGCCGGGTCGAGAACGTGCTGGCGCCCGAGATCGCGATCACCTACTGGAAACTGGCGCCGAACGCCCGCCTGCGCGACGTGGTGCTGGTGGTGCGCGAAGACGAGATGGGCCACCGCGACGTCAACCACGGCTTCGCCGACGAGTTGAACGGCGAGGCGGTGCGCCAGACTAACTAGTTGATGAAGGAAACCAGCGCCGGAACCACCTGTTCCGGCGCTTCGTCTATCAGCCAATGCCCCGAGCCCTTGACGATGATGCTTTGCACGTTGTTGGCGTACAGTTTGGCCTGGGCGCCGAGGAAGTCGCCGGCCGATTTCTCGCCGGCGATGCTCAACACCGGCATGGTCAGCTTGGTCTGGCTCATCGGGCCGAAGTCGGCGGCGTCGCGCTCGAAGTCGCTGAAGTAGGAAAAGCCGGCGCGCATGCCGCCCGGCTGCGCATAGGCCGCCGTGTACAGCTTGCGGTCGGCCTCCTTGATCGACTTGCCCTTGTCGGCGGAGAAGTCGTTCCAGAAGTGTTCGAAGTATATCCGCTCGCGGCCCTTCACCAGCGCCAGCGGCGTTTCGCCGTAGAAGTGGAAGTGCCACACGGCGGAGGCGGGGAAGGCGTTGCGCCAGTCGCCGACGCCGGGCACGAAGGCGTCCATGACCACCAGCTTGCTGGTGTCGGCCGGGAACTGCGCGGCGTAGCCGTAGGCCACCATCATGCCGATGTCGTGGCCGACCACGGCGGCCGGCTCGCCGCTGATGCTCTTGACCAGCTCGTGGATGTCGACCGCCATGGTCTTCTTGTCGTAGCCGCTCGCGGCCTTCTCGGAACCGCCGGCGCCGCGCAGGTCCGGCACGATGACGGTGTGGTTTTTCACCAGCTCGCGCATCGCCGGAACCCACATGTGGCCGGTCTGGCCGTAGCCGTGCAGCAGCACCACCGGCGTGCCCTTGCCGCCGACCTTGTAGTGGATGCGCACGCCGTTGACCTGGGCGTATTTATCGGTGAAGCCGTCGACTTTGACGTCGATGGGCGCGGCGGCGTGGGCGCCGGCGGCGGCCAGCGCGAGGATGGACGCGGCGGACAAACGCAGCGTGAGGCGGCGCAAAGCGTTAGGCATGGATGACATTTTTTTCTCCTGATTGATGATGACAAAGGCTAATTCTTCGCGCCGGGATCGCCTATACTCGAAAGAGTAGCTGGATAAAACTCGATTGGAGATGATGAGATGGCGGAAAGCGGGGCCGCACCCATACGCGTGCTGATAGCCGACGACCACCCGTTGATGCGGGAGGGCCTGGCGGCGGTGTTCGCCAGCAGCGCGGAGCTGACATTGGTCGCCGAGGCCGAGAACGGCCAGCAGGCGGTGGAGCTGTACAAGCGGCATCGGCCGGACGTGGTGTTGATGGACCTGCAGATGCCGGTCATGAGCGGCACCGAGGCGATCACCGCCATCCTGGAGTTTCACCGGCAGGCGCGCATCGTCGCGCTGAGCACCTACGGCGGCGACGCGCAGGTGGCGCGCGCGCTGCGGCTGGGCGCGGTGTCCTACCTGCTGAAGAACACCGCGCGCAAGGAACTGGTCAACTGCCTGTCGACCGTGCATGGCGGCGGCCGGCACATGACGGCGGAAGTGGCGCAGAAACTGGCGCAACACCAGCATCCGGGCGACGCCGTCAGCGCGCGGGAGATCGAGGTGCTGAGGCTGATCGCCAACGGCAACTCGAACCGGCGCGCGGCGCTGCTGCTCGGCGTCACCGAGGACACCGTCAAGGGCCATATGAAAAGCATCTTGTCCAAGCTGGCGGCCAACGACCGCACCCACGCGGTGGTGATCGCCGTCAATCGCGGTATTCTGGGTTTTTGAGGCCGCCGCCAGGGCGGAAGCGTCGCGGCCGGGTCTGGTAGCAGATCGATCCCGGCAACACCAGCAGCCATTCGGTGCCGCCGCCCGGCTCGCTGCGCAGCGTCAGCTTGGCCTTGATGCGGCGCGCCCGTTCGCGCATGCCGGACAGGCCCCAGTGGTCCTCGCGGCCGCCGGCCGACAGCACCTCCGGCGGCAGGCCGGCGCCGTCGTCGCGGATGCTCAGCCGCAATTCGCGGGCGCAATACAGCAGGTGGACTTCGATCAGGCTGGCGCCGGCGTGGCGGTAGGCGTTGGCGATGGCCTCGCCGGCGATGGCCAGCGTTTCCTGCTGGATCGCGGGGTGCAGCGGCCGCACCTTGCCGACCACGGTCAGGCGCGGCGGCGCGGCGTCCGGCGGACGGGCGGAGGCGCCGGCCTCGACCAGCGCCTGCGCCAGGCTCAGGCCCTCGGCGTCGGCGCTGCGCAGGTCGCGCACCCGGTCGCGGCCCTCGTGCAGCACATCGTCGGCGCGCGACAGCGCCTTCTCGATCATGGCCCGCACCGGTTCCGGCTCGGGCAGGCGCATCGCCGCCGCGTGCACGTGCAGGATCAGGCCCTGCACCGATTGCAGCAGCGTGTCGTGCAGCTCGCGGGCGATGCGTTCGCGCTCGTTGACGCGCTCCTCCATCCGCAGCGCCAGCTGCGCGATCAGCCGGCGCAGCCGCAGGCGGTAGGCGAGCCAGCACGCCGCCAGCACCGCCAGCGCGCACAAGCTCTTGAACCACCAGGTCTGGACGGCGGTGGGCGCGATGCTGAAATCGAGCGTGCCGGCCTCGGATGGCCACGCGCCGTCCTGGTTCGAGGCCTGCACGCGGAATTTGTAATCGCCCGCGCCGAGGTTGTTGTAATAGGCGGCGCGGCGGCGACCGGCGTCCTGCCACTGGGCGTCGACGCCGTCGAGGCGGTAGCGGAAGCGGATCCGCTCCGGCAGCGCCAGCGCAATCGCGGTGTAGTCGATTTGCAGCGTGCCGCTGCCGGGCGCGAGCCGCATGCCGGGCAACGCCGGCTGGGCCAGGCCGGGCGCGCCGATCCGGCGGATCAGCACCGGCGGCGCGGCGGGCGGCGCCGGCCGCGCCGCCGGGTCGAAGCGGAACACGCCGGTGGTGGTGGTCACCCACAGCTGGCCGTCGGCGGCCAGCGCCAGCGACGGTGACGGCAGCAGCATCGGCGCCGTGCCGTCCAGCCCGTCCAGGCCGTCGAGGCGCTCGTAGCGCACGCGGTAGTCCGCCGTCGCCGCCAGTTTGCCGATTTCGTCGGCGCCGATGCGGAACAGGCCGGAGACGGCGTTCAGCCACAAGTCGCCGTTGTTCAGTTCGACGATGCTGGTGATGCCTTCAAAGGCTTGCCCGTCGCTGCCGGTGACGCTGGTGAAGCGCTCGCCCCGGCGCAGCGCCAGCCCGTTCTCGCCGCCGGCCCAGACGTGGGCGCCGCCGGGGTGCAGCGCCATCACCACGCCGAGCCGCACGCCGTCGGCCGGCCCGTAAGCGCGCCAGCCGTCGGCGCTTTGGCGCAGCAGGCGGCCGCGCGAATAGCCCAGCCACAATTCCCGCCGGTCCGACAGCGCCATGCTGCGCGCGCTCTCGTCGGGCAGGCCGCCGCGCCCGTCCTGTCTTTGCCACACCCCGTTGGTTCCCAGCCGGAACACGCCGTACGAGTGGATGCTGACCCACAGGCCGCCGTCGCGGTCCATCACGATGGCGTTGAACTGGGGAGTGCGGCCGACGCCGTCCGGCAGCGGCACGCGCGCGCGGGTCGCCCCCTCGGTGCGCCACAGGCCGTTGAAGGTGCCGCTCCACAGCACGCCGGCCGGATCGCGGTAGGAGGAGACGACCTGGTTGTCCAGCGCCACCGGCGAGCGCGGCCACAGCGGCGTCAGCCGCGGCGCGCCGTGGCCCGGGCGCGCCACGTGGAAACGTCCGGCCCAGACGCCGCCGTCGCCGTCGGCGATCAGGGTTTGCTCGCCGGGATTGTCCGGCATCGCCACCTTGGACACCCGTTGCCGGCGGAAACGGTCGATGCCGTTGGCGGTGCTGGCCCAGATGTTGCCTTCGCGGTCTTCCAGCAGCGCCCCGACGGCGCCGCCGCTCAGGCCCTGCGGCGGACCGGTGCGCGTCACGCCTTGCGCGGTATGGTATTCGACGCCGTCGCGGCGGCCGACCCACAGCTCGCCGGCGCGGTCGAACAGCAAGGTGTTGACTTCGCCGCGCAAGTTCCACGCGCGCGGCCGGACGCCGCGCTCCGGCGCGGTCAGGCGGTTCAGGCGGTTGTGCCGCGCGTCCCAGCTCCAGACGCTGCCGTCGGCGACTTCGCTCGGCACGCCGACGCCGGTGTCCAAGGGCAGCCGGGCGAAGCGCGTGGCGCCGGGGCCCAGCGTGTAGATGCCCGGTTCGCCCTGCGCCCACAGCATGCCGTGGCGGTCGCGCATCAGCGTCTCGAATTCGCCGGCGGGAAGCGACCAGGCGGCGCCGGCGGCTTGCCAGCGTTCGCCGTCGAGGTAGTACATGCCCTTGGTGGTGGCGGCCCACATGCGTCCGCCGGCGTCCGGCTTGAGACCCCACAGCCCGATGTTTTTCGGCAGGCCGTCGCGGTCGTCATAGTTGCGCAGCCGGCCGTGGCTCAGCCGGCTGGCGCCGCCGAAGCGGTAGCCTATCCACAAGTCGCCGTCGGCCTGCGCGCTGAGGATGCTGACGCTGTTGGCCGGCAACGGCGCGGCCGGGTCGGCGTAGCGTTCGAAGCGCACGCCGTCGAAGCGGAACAGGCCGTTGGGGCCGCCCAGCCACAGCCAGCCATCGCTGGTCTGCGCCATGGTCATGACCATCGTGGGCGCGCCGTCGCGCGCGGTCCAGCCCTGGTGGTGACGGTCGATGGGCGGCTCGGCCGCTTGCGCGCGCGACAGGGCCGCGACGAACAGCGATAGCAGCAGGCGGCACGCATGCCTTTGGAATAGGGTGGGGATGCCGCGCCGTGCTGCCGCCATGATGGAGAGTATTTGTTATTTTAATCATTCTATATCAAAGCGGTAGTCAGTCGAAAGCGACGTCCTCCAGCCGGAAGCGG
>Ga0247815_10000802_pt1 | contig 24259 bp, 38 predicted proteins | sample UWRJL194509B1_FD_181014 | JGI IMG/M metagenome (GOLD analysis project Ga0247815, IMG submission 181014) | Plant litter microbial communities from Arlington Agricultural Research Station in Wisconsin, United States - UWRJ-L194-509B-1 | ecosystem: Environmental > Terrestrial > Plant litter >...
GTGCCATACTTCTGAAGAGTTCATTTCGGGAAATTCACCGCCGCAACTCTACTCAGCGTACGCAACTGCGGGCATGACATTGTTAGACTTTAGACTTGTCTGCAAAATCTAGTCGACATCAGCTGCTTGGTGTTCTGCGGGAGGCTGTGCGTCACGCGCAGTTGCGTAGCCGTGTGCTGTTGAGGCCCGGGCAAAGCACACCGCAGCACCTCCTCGTCCCTCTTCTTCTCGCACCCTCTGCGTACTCCTTTCTTCCCCCTCTTCCCCCTCGGACTCCAACAATTCTCCCAAAGTGATTCAGTATGACGGTTTGTCAGCCCGACGTTGGCGTGCGGACGAGAAGGCTAAGAATATCACGAACAGTCTAATGGATCGCAGGGTGGACGCTATGAAATGTCGTCTCTCAATGCTTCGAGGTCATATGGCGGCGAAGACAACTCGGCATTCTACGACGAGGTATGTCAGGTTGCCTGCTCTCTACGGGCCCCGTCTCAACTAAATACAACAGATATCGAGCATACAAGACGAGATCAGAAGATTCAATGCAAGCGTTCTCAAGATTTCTGAGCTCCATACGCGCTCGTTGAACAGCATCGACGAGTCAGCAACTAACAGGACCACATCCCAATTGGGGGACCTGATAGACGAGACACGGGCACTGTCTTCTGCACTCAAGACGCGCATTAAGAACCTCGAGCGGCGTGGCGGAGACCAAGCCAAAGCGCAGCAGGTCCGCAGGCATATGGTTCCCGCTGCGGTGAGACGAATTCTCATCACAGCACTGTCCAACAGACTGCATTCGTCAAGAGTAAATTCGTCGAAAGCATCCAGGGATACCAGCAAGTCGAGCGAGAACACCGAGCCAAGTACAAGCAACGCATCGAACGGCAGTACAAGATTGGTGAGAGAACTTTACCTTGTTCTCTTGAAGCAATGAGCTGATGAAAAGGCTTTTTCCATCAGTCAAGCCTGATGCGACAGCCGAGGAAGTCAAAGCGGTAGCCGAAAGCGACGATGTGCAGGTGTTCCAGCAGGAGGTGAGTTTACAGCGTGGCCTAACACGCGCCTGAAACACAATGCCAACTATCTGCAGCTTCTCAACTCTAACAGGCTCGGAGAATCGAGGGCGGCATACCGTGAAGTTCAAGCCCGCCACGCCGATATCAAAAAGATCGAGAAGACACTCACCGAGCTTGCTCAACTGTTCCAAGAAGTGAGCTGTCTGTGACGGATCTTCTTTTCGTTTCCTGACGCGCTCATCGCAGATGAGCATGGAAGTTGAGAAGCAGAGCGAAACCATCGATGTGATCCACATCAATACCGCAAACGCTCAAAAGGACACCGAAGCAGGGTATGTTCCTTCGAAATACACGATTGTGGCTGTTAACGTGCTGTATGATAGGTACATTCACACGGTGGAAGCCGTCAAGAGCGCAGCCGGTGCTCGCAGGAAACGCTGGATCTACTTCGGAATCACCGTGGTTGTCATCCTCGTTTTGCTCATCGTTCTACTCATAAAATACCACCCATGGACGAAGTAGAAGAATTGAACACCGGTAAAGGGGTGTTTCCTAAGGAGCACCCCATAGGTCAAGTAGAATAGTATTGCCAATGCATTGTGCATGATCCCTAGCTGCGTTTATGGAGGATCCGGCATGATCCAGCGATCGGCATGTGGCGCGGCGTTGCGTCACGTTCTGAAATGCCTCTGGGAAATTCGCCGGTGCAACTCTCCACGGCGTGCGTAATTATGGGCATGTCAATGGTGCCTGCGCTGGATGTCGCATAGACATGCTTGCCTAATCTGGTGTTGACGTCCACGGGGAGGCTGTGCCCAGCACGCAGCAATGTGGCCGTGAGCTGTTGAGGCGGAGCGCGCCGCAGTGCCTCCTCGCCCCTTTTCTTCTCCGTCTTCTGACTGCACACTCTGTACTTCCTCCTCCTCGTTACCAGCTTTCAAACGCTTTCCTCAACTGACTCAACATGACGGTTTGTCATCTTGATATTCGTGTGCGGACGATAGGCTAAGATTGGCACGGACAGTCCTACGGCTTCAGCGGCGCAGGGGGATCGCAGGGTGGACGCTATGAAATGGTGTCTCTCGATGCTTCGAAATCATATGGTGGCGATGACACTTCAGCATTCTACGACGAGGTATTTAAGCCGCCTGTTCGCTATCTCACGGCGCGTCTCATCCGAATGCATAGATCTCGAGCATACAAGACGAGATCAGGAGATTCAACGCAAGCATCCTCAAGATTTCTGAGCTTCACACGCGCTCGTTGAACAGCATCGATGAGTCAGCGACCAGCAGAACCACATCCCAACTAGAGGATTTGGTAGACGAGACACGGGCACTGTCTTCTGCACTCAAGACGCGCATTAAGAACCTCGAGCGGCGTGGCGGAGACCAGGCAAAAACGCAGCAGGTCCGCAGGCATATGGTTCCCGCTGCGGTGAGATGAATTCTCATCATAGCACTTTCCAACAGACTGCATTCGTCAAGAGTAAATTCGTCGAAAGCATCCAGGGATACCAGCAAGTCGAGCGGGAATACCGAACCAAGTACAAGCAACGCATTGAACGGCAGTACAAGATTGGTGAGCGAACTTTGCATTGACCTCTTGGAGCAATGAGCTAATGAGCGAACTGATTTTCATCAGTTAAGCCCGATGCGACACCTGAGGAGGTCAAAGCAGTAGCCGAAAGCGACGATGTGCAGGTGTTCCAGCAGGAGGTGAGTTTACAGCGTGGCCTCACACGCGCCTGAAGCATGTTGCTGACTGCCTGCCAGCTTCTCAACTCTAACAGGCTCGGCGAATCGAGGGCGGCATACCGTGAAGTTCAGGCCCGCCACGCCGATATCAAAAAGATTGAGAAGACACTCATCGAGCTAGCTCAACTGTTTCAAGATGTGAGCTGTCTCTGGTAGATACTTCCTCTAGCCCCCCTGACGCGTTGCAGATGAGCATGGAAGTTGAGAAGCAGAGTGAAACCATCGATGTGATCCACAACAATACCACAAACATCCATAACGACGTCGAAGCAGGGTAAATTATGTGTCTTCACAAATACGGTAATGGCTCTACTGACATGCTGTTGGCAGGTATGTTCACACGGTGGCGGCCGTCCAAAGCGCGGCTGGTGCTCGCAGGAAGCGCTGGATCTGCTTCTGGATCACCGTGGTCGTCATTCTCATCCTTATCATCGTTCTGCTCGTATATTTCCACCCGTGGACCCTGGCCCCGAAGGATAACAACAACAACAACAACAACAACAATAACAACAGCTAGACTCTTACGAGGGAGCTTCTTCCCGAGGTCGACCCGAGGTCAAGTATAATATACACTGCACATGGACACCTCGCTGCGTTTGTGCTCAAGGTACTAGTTTTCGGAATGGATTCTTGTTGTTGCAAATAGCTAGTCAGCTCTTCCTATGCCGCACCTGATTCAATACAATCGACTGAGCCTCTTTATGCGATTCGGACTCTCATTTTGTTCGATTTCAACCATTTTCGCATCTGCATAACAAGTCGCCTCGTTGCCAGCAACATTCTATAAACGAAATGCGTCGCACAGTCCTCGTACAGTCTAGGTCATCAATGTCGTCGTGACATACGCTCGTGTTGTCGCCATGTGCGAGATTAGTCACTATCAGAGTCCTCTGGTTTTGGGCCGCCATGGATAAGCCAATCCAGCTTGCGTTTCTTCCTCCGCTCGTCCCGCGCCTTCATCTGATTACGCGTAAGCTTCTTCTTTCTGATGACCGGTGGTGCGTTAGGGTCTGCTGGAGCTGAACCTTGATCCTCGGCGCCACTGGCTGCGGGAGTGCCAACCTTCGAAACTGAAGGCGTTCCCTTGGGAGTCGCCCGAAGGGACCCAGCCTTGGAGTCTGCGAACGCGTCATCGACGATAGCAGCCTTGCCCTTGTGTGTGATTCGGCCGCCTTCGAGACTCCAGATTTCAGGGCCTGTGGACAAGAGTAAGCTCATAGCCAGCTAGTAAATAGCCGTAGAACACTGACACAGTGCCGTGATGAACTCCTACAGCATGGTGAGTACCAGAAGATGCGTGGAATGACAAGACGGACCTCGTTGTGCGAGATGATGATCACCGCTCCTCCCCAGTCGCGAATGGCTACAGCAAGACCACCAAGAGCATCGCGGTCCAAAAAGTTGGTTGGTTCATCTGCGATATGGCAGCCTGTCAGTACACGTCGGCGGATGTGTATCGCGAGTGATGGGCGTACCGAGGACAAGAACCTGCGGCTTGTTCCATAGTGCAGCGGCAATCACAACCTTGACTTTCTGGCCGCCACTCAAGCTACCAAGCTCGTTGTACTGAGCGATGTTGCCGTCGAGACCAACTTCGTCGAGATGCTTGCGAACAAAGTCGGACCGAGTGTCACGCGTAGCGGCACCTGTAAACTCATAAGTGATGCATAACATGTTATTGTCTGCACACTCTCACCCTCTCGCGAGGCTTCGAGGTCGTCGAACTGACGAACGAGCTTCACGAAGCCACGCTCGATGAGTTCTTCGCGCGGCATCCAAGTGTTCCACTTGTGGTCCAAGCCTTTCCACTTGATTTCGTACTGCAAGCTCTTCTTGAGTTTTTGGCGGCCCATGATCATCTGGGCAAAGTTAGTCCTCCCGCGGCGATATAGGAAGCAGCGAATACGTACTTCGATCTTTCGTTTTTGCCCCGTCTTGCCCACGATTTCTGTGTCCATCAGTGCCTGCTCCTCTGCGGTCAACATGCGTGTGCTCTTCTCCAACTCCTCGCGATCGTGACCGTCCTGGAAGCGCCATTGACTATAGCCGGTGGTGAGCAATTATAGATTAATCACTCATCGGACGCACATGTACTGAATGGCCGTCTTCTCAAGATGTCTCTCTACGTTTGGTGAGTACAGCTCGCTTGATAAGATAAGCTTTTCCCGTACCAATGTGATGCGTCGCGTGTTGCGAGACGTAGCCAACACGGAGCGAAGGATGCTTGTAGACAGTGCCGTCTTGAGGCTCGGCCTCGCCCTTTACATGGGTAAGAAAGAATATTCGACACATTCGAGGAAAACGAACCGTGAGCAGCTTGATCATGGTCGACTTGCCAGCTCCGTTAGGGCCAGTGATGCCGACACGACTGCGGGCCGGTCAGTCGTACAGTAGAGGCTACAGTCGACAATAGACAAACCTCGACAAAGTGAGGGCGACACTGGCATTAAACAAGCTTGGTTGCTTGCGACCGGGGTAGGTGAACGTGCAATTGCTGATCTTCAAGATCTGTCGATGATGATAAGATTTCGGAAAACGAGTGAATTAGTTTTTGACCTACCGCCCGAGTGTTGGAGCGAACGCCCATGAGAGAACCAGGCGGCGGGAAAGAGAACTTGATTGTACTCGCTGACAGCGTATAGTAGGACTTTGCGCTAGGAACCTTCTCGACGAACGCCGAGAGTGGCCCGGGATAGTATACGATCTAATGCGAAGGCGTTGAGTGAAACAGCACGCCACTACATAGTCGATCAGACGGACCTTCTTCTCCTCATAGTGAATGATGTCTGTCGTGACATTGTCGAGGAATCTAAACAGCCAGTCAGCATGCAAATTTCCGGAAGGCCCATTGTACGTGCCCTGAGTCGTGGCTGACGATCAAACAGCTGATGTCCTTGTGCGAGATCAGATACTGCTCGAGCCATGCAACCGAGGTTCGATCCAACTACAATGCAGTGAGTGAATATGCAAGGGTATCTGAAATTACCCACATGGTTGGTCGGCTCGTCTGCACCATGTCAGTTGTCGCATAGTATTATAAAGGCTGCCACCCACCAAGCAGAAGTAAATCGGCCTTGTATAACATCGCACGGGCGAGCTCCAACTTCATCTTCCACCCTCCGGACAAGCTCCCGACGCTCTGCGACTGGCGTTCCTCGTCAAATCCGACGTCTTTCAGCTGCTCCGCAATGCTAGCTTTGGGGACATTCGCGAGTTGCTTGTCTGACCACGAAAACGTTGTAAGCGGCATTCAGTTGAATTGGAACGAAGAAAAAACGCACCGGATGCGATGAGATCGAAGCAAGAGATCGACGTGTCCTCGCCTTGGAGGGAATGCTCAACCATTACAGCTCGTAGTACATCCTGTGGTGGGAAACTTTCGACCTGGGGATAGACATGTCAGCTCTGAAGCACTGCATGTTCAATCTCACCCACCTTGCCGTCGCGGATGCTCTTCAAGAGAGTGGACTTGCCTGTGGTTGTGATCAGAAGCCGCCCACATCTAAATCTCACAACACTTACCAGCACCGTTTTGAGCGCAAATTCCGTAGCGGTGGCCCTTGACGAGACGAAGATTCGTGTGCGAAAGCAAAAGGAGGGCGCCGTACGCCAAGCTAAACTGAATGTCGCAGATGATCTCCTCGCCTTCCTCGGTGACCGTCTTCTTGGTGGCTAGTTTCGCCTAGAGAAATTGTAAGCCAAATCCACGTGTCATTCAGGGTGACACTGACCCTATCCATTTGCAAGAAGTGGTTGCGAGCCTTGTCGGCGAACTCATTCCCCTCATTCAGACCACTCCCTGGCTGGATCCATCTTCATCGATGGTCAGCCCAGCATCGATCGCGTTTCACGTTACTCACAGGCCGAGGAAACTTCCCACGCATCGCTGCCACTTGGCTTGGTCCCCGAATTGTCGTCGTCGTAGGAGAGTCGCCACCAGTTTCGATACTAGCTGCAGCGACTCTTTGAGCAGCGGATGGAAGGCTTCAGGAGGAATCCCGGGCATGTTGGGGGACTCGACGACGAGATGCGCGGGAAGTAGAGATCTCAATACCCACGAGGTTGAGGTGGTATCGAGAGGTGGAGTGGGGGAAGGGACGTAGTCCTTCGACGCTCCTGCACCGACCATGGTCTTGTAGGTGGACGCGGCGAAGGCGCGAACCTATATCAAAACAGTAAGCACTTGTGAAATGTGTATGTATGGGATGCACACCTCTGGAAAGCTGGCAGTGGTCATAATCTTCTCCACGCCCTCCAATAGGCTACTGAGGTACTTCACAGCTACAGCTGGGTCGCGGACGAGCTTGACTACGTTCTCAAGGATAACGACCGTCCTCCTCTGGGTCTCAAGGCTGCGCTCATTAAGGCCTCGACCGAGCAACGGGACGAGGATGGCGAGAGACGGCGCAGTGACTTCTGCCACGAAGGTAGTGTTTGACAGGGCTTTGATCGTGTTCGGGACCTGAGTCAAGCCGGTAAGACACGATTAGGTAGGTGAAACATAACAAACCTCAGTTGGAGAAGCCATCGCAGAAATGAGGACGGGGATGTGAGGCCGAAGGTCATTATTTGGCAACGTGTTACACAGCGAAATGGCTGATTTGGCGGCAGCGGTGGCAACCTGAGCTGATATTAGTTTAGCTGCGCGCATAAAGTTGGGTTTCGCACCTCTTTTTTGGTATCATGCATCGCGCCCTCAACAAGCGGCAGGAGGATGCCGAGCATCTGCGCAATTTCCTCCTTCTCCTCCTCGCCCTTGCCCTCGACGAGAATGGACATTGCCTTGAGACAGCCGACCTTTCCCATCCACTTTGAGCAGGCTTTGAGGTTCGTGCTGAGGACTTGCATGACAGGCTCGATAGCCTCGACGGGAGTGAGACTGATGATAGCCTTGATCGCTGCACTAGCGGCGGTGCGCACAACCTCGCCCTTGTCTGAGAGCAGTTCGATGAGATCGGGAAGCGATGGAAGGAGTAGCGGGAGTGCCGCAGGCCCAAGGCCTTGACATAACGCCTTCAAGCCGATCGCAGCGCCCTCTCGCGCAAAGCCAGATTTTTTGTCCTACATGCTGTTTCAGACAACGGAGAGCGTCGATATTGTACCAACTCACCGTAGCATACTGGTGGAACGTTTCCAGAACGTTTTCGTCACTGTTACACGTTATAGTCAGCCAACGCGGCGTCAACGGGGCAGCAGGCCCACCGGAGCGTCGCAAGTCCCTGTGCACGAATGGCCTGTGCGATGCTGCCCGCTGCAGCTGTTGCCTCAGGCGCAGTCGGCGCAGACTTGAGGGCTTCGAGCAAATCTGGGAACGAGGCCTTGCCGCTCATCGTACACGAGAAGAAGGGGGAAGAGAAAAAGATGCAGCAACTTGCCGGCTGTGCCACCGGCTTCACCCTGGCCCGGCGCCTCTGCAGCCACGTGCCGGAGATTGCATCGTCAAAAGTTCAAGATTGGGATTGGTTCAAGAATTTGGGAGCAAGAAAAATGCACGAGAAGCGTGGAGCAGCAGAAAGTGCGAACACTACGAAGTAGAGGTCCCTGGGCGGGGAGAATCCAGCAGTCGCAAGTTAACGATTGTCCGAAGAGGGCTTGCGACCTGCCGAACTCATACTTAGAGACACGACTCTCCTTCTGAATAAAAATGTGCCAATTATGTGGCGAAATTAGTCGAGAGTAAGCTGAAATAGGATAACAGAGAGTCCAAGAACATTCCGAATTGCGAAACATCGGCTCTCGCCGCAGCGTCACTTTTAGTTTATTTGAACCTTTTGAGGCATCAAAGACAGCTGGAAACCGAGCAAAAGTGGACCTGACGGGAGTCGAACCCGCGACGAATTGCATTTCCAGTTATCCACATAAGTACAACGCTCTACCAACTGAGCTACAGGTCCAAAGTTGGTTCTGATGCAGAGGCGTCGTCTTTGATTTGAGTGGTTTGACACACTCCACACAACAACCTCATGTCTCCTTACAACACTTAGATTTCAAGCTTGATCAGAAACAGCCGTCTGGACCACAAGTTCTCATCGTCAACTGTCATATGTCATTGCTACAAGAGTATCGCGCCAAAGCGGGACAGAGAGGAACGAAAGGACAGGGAAACGCAACAGAGAACAAAAGGCGCTCGAGAAATGAGGCGTATCGGGAACTCCGAGGAGCGATCTGTTTCGACGAACTAGATCGAAGGTCCGGTAGGTCGTGCGGCAGGAGCCACCGTAGCCTGACGAACAGTAGCACCACGTTGCTGTGGCAGATTCTGCAGTAACAAGCCGATGAGAACCAACTAGTAGCATGAAAAATTCATACTGACCTGCGCCGCGGCGAGAACTGGCAAGAAGGCGTTCAAGACTTGCATCTTGCCCAAGACTTGTGCTGACAATTCGCCTTCAAACTCGCGCAATCGTTGATCGACGTGTCGCACTTGTTGCTCAAGCACCGGTGTAATGCCCTTCATCACGGCTTCATGAATCTGAGGAATGAATTCGGTAGGTTGAGGTGGAGAGGTAGCCTGTCGAACGAGGTCGGCCTGTTCCATCGCGGCCAACCGCTCCATCGTGCTGGACTGCTGGCGCTGCATCTGCATAGTAGTTAGTGGCGGCAGGTATAATATGTATGCTGCAAGTAGCGCACCTCCGCCATCGTAGTGGCGAAAACTTTGAACTGTTTGGTTATCATCATGTTTTCCGTTGCAAGTCTCTGGATCTCAGTCTCGAGTGCCGTGTTTTGCTGCAACAGCTCTTCGTTCCGCTGCTCTAGCTCCTTGGAAGTGGCCTCATGCCGGACCCGCGCATCACGCTCGACCTGTAGCTCCTTTCGCGTCTCCTCGAGAATCATAGTCGATTTCGACTCGAGCTGCTGGCGTTGGTTATCGGCGCTTTTCTCGATCAACTTTTGCACTTCCTCGGACGTCGAAAACGTCGTGCCCATAGCTGAGACCTTATTCTGTAGCTGCTCTAGTCCAGAACCGAGTTTGTTCTGCACCATCGCTAACTGGTCATCCGTGTATTCCATGGCGTCCCGCACGTCGGCTTCAAGTCTCTGTTCAAGTCGTTGGAGTCCGCTTTGACGTCTGCTGTCCATATCGACGATGTCTTGCACCCCGGCGTACTTCTGAGAACAGGCTTGATCGAACACCTCGAAACGCTCGTCCATCTGCTCTGCTAGGGTTATCGCGACCCCTTCCAAGATGCGTTCGAGCTGGAAGGTGGAGAGGCTTGAGTTAATGCCAGCGAAGACCAGAGTCCGAAACTTACTGTCGCTTCATCCAGAGCTGCGACTGCTGGTGCGGACGAGGTGTCTTCCGCGATGTCCATATCCGAGCCATCCTCAGCAATGTTGAGTACAGGCATGGTGTCACTGGTCTGGCGATTGAGTTTATTGATCGCGGACGCAAGCTGCGCAATTTGACGCCGTATTCCGTGCTCCCTATCTTCGTCGGAGAGACCTTGTACCGGAACAGGCCAGAATTCGGCGGTGGCGAGCTCGTGGAGCAGCGTCTCAAACTCAGTACGCTGCTGCTCAACCTCTGCTTCCTTCTTACGCACGGCATCGTCGATTCTCGCTTGATCAGCTGGCCCGCGGCGTATGAAATTCTTGTCGCGCAGCTTCTGGCGGAGCAGAAGGTCTTGTTCGGCTTCATCAAGTCGACGCCGCGACTCCGTGGATTTGTGAACAAGTGTGATACGCTCATTCCAACGTCTACGTTGCTCTTCTGGAGTCGCACTTGGCTGAGCAGGTGTAGGTGCAGGTGCAGTTGTAGGTGCAGGTAGAGGTATAGCAACTGCTGCAGGGGCTGGTAGCGTAACAGAAGCAGGCGCGGGAGGTGGGTTAGCCGTAGATGCCACTGCCTGGGGTCCGATGATCGAGCTCAAAATGGACATCGTGGTGGCTTTCCCGGAGGTAGGAGCAGTGATGATCGAAGAGATGGCTTGCGACGTGGAACCGGCGGTGGGTGTCTGCACAGGCGGAGGCATGGCGCTCACTGGGGTAATTGGCGCAGGGCCAGATGAAGCGTCAACAGCAGTGGTGGGTGGTTTGTCGGAAGTAGGTGGCATAGATGCAGGCGGGTCAGGATGCAGAATCTGGGCAATGGCAGGAGAGGAGGGCGGTGGTTTGACGACTGGGTTGCCTGCAGGAGGTGCAGCAGCAGCACGTGCCTGAGGCGTGGGATCTGTAGCGGATCGGGTCTGCGAAGGACCTGTTCGCGGAGGTGGTGAAGGACGACGGGGTGACTGCTGGTATGATATACTGTTGCGGTGGCGCGGTGATGCAGGACGGTCGTGGTCACGCGAGGATCTGCGCGGAGGCGGAGATGCCGAACGGTGCGAGCTGGAAGCTATGGAGCCCTCAGCGTACCTAGGCCTGCCCCGCATTCCGCTATCACGGTCTCGCTCGCGGTCACGGTCACGTTCGTAGTCGCGCGAGTGCATGTCTCGTCCAGACAACTCGGATGACTGCACCAAGTCAGGATAATGATATGCAACAGATTCACGCCAATCCCTTTGGTTTGGATGCATAAAGTAGCAGGTCACGTTAGCACGTGGGTGATGGCCAAGCGAGTTGCCAGTCCGCAGGTCGTAGTACTGGGAGCAAGTTTAAACGTCAATTGCGACCGCAAACTCCGCTGCCAGGCTTTCACGGACCTTGCATGGCTTTTTGGGTGGCATGTGTATGCTGCCAACTGATTGAAGCGACGAATGCGCTAAATTCGAGAGGAAGAAGAGCACAAGCCGGTGGTTGCCAGCACCTTGGCTTCTAAACAAACCGCCGGCCCGGCTCGAGTTCGCATTCTCCGTCCTGCCATGCAGCCGTAGCCGCCACAACATCTGAATTAGAATGCATTCGCCGTTCCGATGCTCCGACTTAATGGCGAAGATCACTATCTGATTGTTTATGATCCTCTCATGCACATTGCACGTCGCTGGAGTACACTTGTTCGCACGGTTCGCCCGCTTGATCGGACCGCTCGTAGCTTCCCTTGACAGGCGCATTCGTGACCTTCGCTCGTCGTGACGTGTCGCGCTGCTTCCCAGGTCATGCGCTCGCTTGTCGTGTCATCGTCGACCGTAGACATAAGTACCCGCGGCTCGCGCATGGCTTGGCTATGATGGCCCACTATCAGTTCGTTCTCTATCTGCTTGCTACGGCTTGCCACTTGGTTGTGTCGGTCCGCGCATCGATCTCAAGTCCATGGGAGAGCTTCATTTACGCTCCAAGCTCGCGTTTCCCCATGTCAGTCGAAATATCTCAATCTGGACGTGCGATATGACTGACCGGCCTCTAGACCTCAGTCAGTTCATAAACTCTCTGGAGGAGCTGTAGCACATGGGCACGACATTTCCTTGTACCCATCAAGCCAAGTCACGTTGGACTTCGGGCGCGAGGTTGCGGGTGACATCCGCTTTCATATCACCTCGCCAGCAGCAGATAGTCCAGTCTCCCTTGCCTACACCGAGTCTCCACAGTTCATTGGAGCATGGTCAGACGATACAGGAGCAAGCCGCTTGAGCGACTGGGACCAGGCCCTCAACGTATCTCTTCCCGCGACGGCGGTGAACCGCTCGTTTCTTTACACCACGCCACCTGAGCGATTCCGAGGAGGATTTCGCTACCTCACAATTACGGCGAGTTCTAGGCTCCCCGGAAAGGTCATCATCTCAAACGTAACGTGCCTGCTTGGTTTTCACCCAGGCGTGGACAACCCCCGCGCCGCATATCGAGGATATTTCTTTACTCCAAACGATGAACTCCTTGTCCGCACGTGGTACGCCGGCGCATATACAGTTCAGACCAACATTGCACCGCCGAACACTGGGCGATACCTCCCTCAGATCAGACCAGGATGGGCGTACAATGCAACTCTGGGAGTGGACGGACCGATCCTCTTGGACGGGGCAAAGCGTGACCGAGCAGTGTGGCCGGGTGTTGAGTCCTGCGGATTATCGCTGCGAGTTACAACTAACTAAGGTGCGATTTAGGACCTCGGAGTATCAGCACCATCATCTTTTCTCGCATTCGGGCCCAAGTTTGGCTACGAATGCGTGTATAATGCACTCGAAACGCTCTTCTACTACCAGAACGCGACCACGGGAATGTTTCCCTTTGCTGGGCCTGACACCAACAGCTTTAGATCAGGTTCCAAGAGCGACACTTATCACGCCTGGTCAATGGTCGCTATCGCAGACTACGCTCTGTACAGCGGCAATGACTCGTGGGTCAATCTCGTGCGTATTCGCGGGACGCATAAATTACCCTATCTGATAACGTCGCATGATAGCACTGGAAGAATATGACTCGTGCCGTGGATTTCATCATTGACGGGCTCGGAGCTGAAGGCCTTCAATTTCAAGCATGGCCGAATGACTGGGCACGTCAAGGCGGCGGCGACTACAACTCTGCGCTCAACGCGATTGCTTATGGAGTGAGGAAGTTTCATAGGTACTCTTCCAACATTTACTCACCCATATCGCAGGCCTTGAAATCATTCAGCCGCTTGGCCGATTCTCGCAGTCCCAAGCTTTCGATATCATGGGACCACACAGCGGAAAGGTTAAAGAGAGCGTATAACTCCTTACTCTGGAATGAAGCAGCTGGTCTATACCGCGACAATCGCACGACATCACTTCATCCCCAGGACGGGAATGCGCTCGCGGTATATTTCAATCTGACGACTTCGCCCGAGCAGCAAAAGAGGGTCTCGAAAGGTCTAACTCGGAACTGGAACGACATCGGTCCCGTCACTCCTGAGCTTCCAGATACAATTAGCCCGTTTGTGAGCTCCTGGGAGGTCCGCACTTTGCCGGTCACAATCCACCCACAGCTCATTCGTTTCTCAGGTGGAGGCACATTTCATCGCTAACGAACCAGACCGAGCACTTGACCTCGTTCGGCGACTGTGGGGATACTCGCTTGACGGTCCTAACATGGGCGGAACAACCGTTGTTGAAGGGCTCAGCGCAAACGGTTCACTCTAGTGCGTTTGGTAGTTGTCTCTATCGCTCTATCTTGACAAGGCTATGCCCTCCAGCTACCGCAGCGAGGCTGGTTACAACTACGACCCCGCGTACACCTCAATGGCGCATTCTTGGAGTACGGGACCTACATCTTCCCTAATCACACGCCTCCTCGGCCTTCGCATCACCACTGATCAGGGAAGAACCTGGGAGATGAAGCCCACTCTTGGAGCTGGCGGTCTCAGGCACGTGCAAGGCGGATTCGAGACGCCTCTCGGAAGGTTTGAGGCGGAATGGCGACTGCTATCTGGTGGACATGCGGCAGTCGTGCGCATCAAGTCGCCTAAGGGCACGCGAGGCCGCTTCATCGCTCCGTTTTCTCAATTTGCATCATCGTCGTTTCAGACGGGATGGATTGAGGGCACAGGAGACTGGATTGATCATCACATTGGCTTCTAAAGTAGCCCAAGGCATCTGCGTACGGCTATCCCATCCTGTACCATGTGCGAAATAAAGATACATATCACTGCCTAAGTAGCCTTCGGGTCGGCAGTTGCTGAAGGTACCACCCTGTCCTTGCTTGCAGACAAAGGAACTGTTAATTTGTCCGCTGAAGTAGAAGCCTTTGACCGGAGTGTGTTTTGCACCAGCGCATCTAGCTGTGGCCAGATCTCGTCGCTCGTCCTGCCCGACAGCGTGACAAGTTGCGCACTCGTCGACGGCCGAGATGAATAATACAGCTGAAGTGGCGCCGTTTGGTCGTAGAACGCCTTGAGGCGTCGAGCAAATATTTCTAGAAATTGTCTCCGTCAGTTTTCACGCTGCGGTGACCCTATTCATTTGCTTCTGACCTGGGTTGTCGTCAGGGCGTTTCGAGAGAGGTTCGCCCGTCAAGTCATCATGACCGTCGACCTTAGGTCGGTTGTAGCTCATGCTATAAACACGGCCAGATGGGAGGTGGACCCAGCGATCTGTGCAGCCGGTCAGATCAGTAGTCGATGTAATGAAGCAGCAAACCACGCACCGGCAATACGATCCAAAATAACCTCGTCAGGGACGTCTAGATTGACGATGAGCGTTAAGGGAGTAATTTTGTTCCTAGAGATGAGATGAGCACTTCAACAGACGGAGCAGTAAGGTTCCCATACCTGAGGTGTGCGTCTAGAAGCTCTCCCTGTTGGACCGTCCTAGGAAACCCATCTAGAATCCACGACTGGAAAGAGCGCGTCAGCAGCAAATCGCACGACCCAATTCCGAACATACTCGGTTGTCCAGAGCAGGGGCATCGAGGTGACCTGTCACCACCTATGTAATGAGAATTAACACGGGGAGCCGGCAAGAGACCATTGAAGGCGGACCTGTGTGATAATTTCGTCGGGGAGCAAGCCTGCGAAACGTTCATGTCTGACTTCTGTCGAACGAACGACCTTACTTACCACCTGCAGCGACAATCTCCTCTGCTATCCTCCCGACTTCCGTCCTAGAGTCGTGGGAGATCGTGGTCAGCGTTAGTCGATGATGTACAGACAACTCGGTCAAGACGTAAGAGACTTGCTTTTCTGCGATATTCTGGCGCAACATGTCACCAGCAGAGAGAAACGCGAGGTCGTACTTTGCGATGAGTTTCGAGGAGAGCGTGCCCTTCCCAGCACCCTGTACGTGGGATCCGCGCACAACAAATATCTCAGCCACTGGGACTCATTACAGCCGCTTTGTCGTGCATGCTTACCGGCTTGCCGAACATGAGCATACGCAGCCGCGACGAGTCTATCACAGGCATGGGATTTGGCGCTGCTACACCACCGTAGGCTGCGCGCGATGGCTGGCGTTGAGCAGGCAAGGGCCGAGACCCAGAACCTGTGGTGCTGCTGAGAGCACGAAACCGGACAGGCGAAATTCTCATGGCGGTCGTCGCAGACATGACGGTTTCTGGGCGACTGGTCGTGCAGTGAGCTGGCGGCCGACGCGACGTACGAGCAGAGCGAAGGCCGCGCGACTTCACTGCAGGATGGCAAGGGTACTCCCGTGGTCGGCCGAGAGCGGCATAAGGGCTTCCGCTTCCACCCGTCAATCTCACTAACCGGCAGTGACAGCAAAGCAATGGAGTTAGCCAAACGCGTTTGCTGATTCATCGATGGATGACGACATGTAGAGAGAACGGCGCAAAGTGTGGCACATGAGGCGTGAGACCGCGAAATGTCAAACCTAAATCACAGGCCGCATGCATACAGTGGTACTACAGCTTATTCTCCGTCGTGCGACGTACCGCAACAACCATGGGCGGACCATTCGGCGGCGGATGTTCATTCACATACTCCGTGCGGGTCGACCACTGCGAATGTGGATCCCCATCGCTGCCCGCCGACGCTCCCGACGACGTACGATACAGACTCAGGCTATGACTGAGCGTCGCCTGTGCAGCCGCAGCATGTGCCGTGCGCTCCATCATAATCTGGTGTACCTGCATGCGCAAGCCATGTACGATCGCACGCAGCGACTGCACGTCCTCATGCATCCGCAGAGTCTCGGTCATCAATGCAACGTCGTGCCGTTTACCGAGAGTGTCGAGAGCAGTGGCAAGACTAGCGACGCTGCCTCTGAGTCCAACCAGTGTGCCCTCCAGTGACCCTCGTGTGTCGATTGGCGGTACTTGCACCGTGACAGGTGGGAAGCCATACGGAAATGCGGCGGCCTCTTCCGTCGTCGCTGCTGGCGCGAACGGTGAAAGCGTGGGTGCAGGAGACACCAAATTTGCTGGGCTACTCGGCGTGTCGGTTGAGGTTGGAGAGTACGGTGCATCTGACGCCACACGATGCATCGCGGCGTTCAGAGGTGATAACCGTCGACCTCGTGCGGGATTATTACCGGATACAGTAAGGTTTGGTTGTGTCGAAGGTGATACCGACGAGTCCATAGTCGAGCGGAACCATGGCCCGAGCGCTGACCTAGCTGTACGCGACTCGTCCTGCAGTGCACGAATGGCACCATCCATCGCGTCGAGCCGTGCGCGCAACGCATGATTCTCGGCTCGTAGGACAGCATGTTCGAATGGACAGGTCGCCAGGTGCACTGGCTGCTCATGGCGAACGTCAATCCACGTGCAACCCGCCTGCGCGTGTGGACAAGCCTCGAGGATGTGGGGACAGCAGAGCGTGTGCGCTGGTAAAGCTGCTCGACGCACAGTCACCAAGCAAGCATCACACTGGACTTCCTCCAGTACGCAAATCTTGCGGTGGTCCTAAGTGTCAACGTCAGAACGAGAATCTGCGCAGGGCGGTATGTCGGGCGTACCTCGAATTCGCCGGCGGGAATTCGCACGCCACAGTCAAGACAGCGCTGTTCAGAACCAGACCCGGCCAGACATGTCTCATCATGCCGTCCCAAATGTCTGCGCGGAACCGTCTTGTCGCAGCTGGGGTTCCAGCACGGCAGTAACGCGAATGGGCAGTCGTCCCGGATGTGTGGACCGAGCAGCTGCCTTTGACATATGAACTCGCAGCCGTCTTCGCGATGCAGACATTCAACGACGAGTTCATCCACAAGCTGCATTCAATGGTAAGTAAACAACCGAGCGGGTTCGAACTGCTACGCACGTTGCGCAGAATTGGGTTCGCAGCTCGCAAGTCGAGCACCGTCAGCGACGAACGATCAACAGGACATTGCGCTGTGATTCCCAGCGCCGTATGGATGCAATCGAGGCAGAATGTGTGTGCACACGTCCGCGTTGTGACTGGGTTCACAAAAGGCGCACTACCGGCACAGACGGTCAGCCTGGCAGTCTCGACCATAACAGCGAGAGCGATCCCACCGACAAATGCAACATATCTCAAGCATCGGTGAGTCAATGAAACACGTTAAGTGGAGTATGGGCATACAAGGTTCGTATTGACACTTTCAACGTAGTTGTACGCAGAAGATGCCATCTTGAGTGTGAAGGAAGAGGGAGAGAGCGGTTGCAGGCCCGACTGACGCTAACTGCGGCGTCAGGATGCTGTCCAGACAACCATTCAGTGTTTCAATGCTCTTGCAACAGTGTTTCGCTAAAAGGGAGAAACGTCCATAGAATGGACCTAGTGTATTTCAAACGTAAAAATCAGATCCAAAGTTTCGGCGCAAGTCGTCAGATGCGAAGTGCGGTACATATCCTCCGAGAAGAAGAATTGGTGAATAACGGGAATGAGCGCATCTACACGACTTTCCAGCTTGGTAGAAGTCGTCGAGGCTACGCGGATGTGGGGCGTGTGAAGTGGGATCGTCCAGTGGCCGTAGGTTCATAAAGTCGTCGAGGCGCGTGTGATGCGGACATAATTACTGGTTCAGATCGATATAATCACCAGTTTCTACGCGGCTGCCGCCCAGGCCAACTCCTCGCAGTTGGCTCATCCTAGACGGATGGTCAGGGTCAGAATACGTGAAGAGAGGGTGCGCCACAGCACGCACGGGACTGGCGTTCCTTCGTCCACATCCATTTCTTCACTCCGTGCTGAGACGAGCTGCAGGTTGCGATTGAAACCGTGGCTCGACTAAATGCGCGTGGATATCAGCAGCTAGAATGTTCAGGGTTGGACTGTGCACGTACCAGATCTCGCCAGGTCTCTTCTGCAAGTCCACAACACAATTAGCAGCCAAATCGACCGCGTGTTTTGAATGCACCCACCTTCGTCACTTTGTGTCTGGAGGTTGTAGAGTTGCAAGTACCCCTTGTATCTGCAGACAATGTTGGTCAACAACACCCTCGACGGATCATACTGAGAAGCACGTACGTGAGGTTCCCTGCGTCGTCCACGTCCAGAAACTCCTTCATCTCCTCTATTTGCTCCTCGGAGAACGGTGACCCGTTTGTGTCGCGCGCCCACTGATCCAGTGCTGCTGGGTCCAGTACCGCGTCCGGCCGAGGCGGCTCGCCGCGCACTGGTTTTGGTGTACAATACTGCGTGAAGATGTGCGCCAGACACACTTCGAACTGCGCATGCGAGCATGCATGTCAGCGTTCGTAGTAATGAGCAACAAAATAAACACAACGCACTGCGATGGACATGTTGCCATCTTCATCTAGCAGCTGGACGCCATATGCGTTCCTCCGGCCTTGCGATACACCCACTTCTGGAGTCTCAGGGCGGGGACTAAAGAACCGGGGACTGCCTCCACGTCGTGGGGTTGCTGCTGCGGGCATCGCGCAAAAAAGAGACAGAAGCGTGGCGCGGGCGACGGAAAGAGCGGGAACGCGGGTGGTCAAGAGACGGGCCGGGCTTTGAAGCGCGCTTTCCGCGCCATGTACCCACCGCTAAATCGCCACAAAGTTAATAAAAATTGTGAAGAAGAAGAGAAAACAAAGGTCCTTGGTCAGACTACATTGCATACGCCATCGGCGTTATTTATGTTACATGAAAGCTCGCCGGTCCCTTGCACACCGTCCAAAACTCAAAGGACGCTGAGCACAGATCTTTAACACGCCTCCAGCGTGGTGTCCACTCAACCGCGCGTAAAGTAAGCCTTTGCGCCATGCTGCGCCAGTTCGCCCTTGGCCTTGCCAAAGGAGTGGCCTTGCTGGGTGTGGTGCGTCCAGATCTGCACGTTGACGGCAACTTGAGCGATCGGGGAAGCGACTATCACAACACGCGCGCACCTCGCGGAAGTACCATGCCAGGCCCAGACCTTGCACCACCCACCCGACGGTGGAAATGGTACCAAGAATGGCGGCGACCAGCGCAGGCTTACTGTACATCGAGATGGTGTTGATGAGGCCGGCCGAGCCGGTGCTGCAAGACGCGGGATGCCAAGTCAACAGGCAATTTGGGATGGAACACTCAAAGCAAAGCCCACCTTGGGATGCCGATAATCATGTACGCGCTGAACAACAGGTGGAATCCGCAGAACACAAAGTACACGTCTGCGAGCGATGTGAGTAGATGATCGCAGTAACAATACCGTGCACGGACAATAGTACAGAGCTTGCTCCTGCAGGCAAGCAGTTAGCCACACTCACGTGTTGGACGGTGCAGGCTGGCTCACCTTCATGTAGGCGTTGTAGATTGGGCTGAGTTGACGCAAGCCCACTCGTCAGTTCCACTGTTCGACCATCATGATCTAGACACGCACCGGTACCATAGGAGGAACGACAAGATCGTGATAAATGGCACGTAACTGGGACCGGGCCGGAAATGTCAACGTCTGCGCCGCAGCCAGTGGCCATAGCTCACGCACCCAATGGACGCGCCAAGGTCGCGCGCACCATCACTCGAGCCGGAGGTCAGAAGGAAGACACAAGCAACCATGTTGATGATGAGTGTGCCAAAGAGGACGATCCAGAGCTGGTAGAGGCGGGTGATGAGAGCTCGCGAGCCCTCTGGGATTTCGTCCTTGATAGAGTGGAAGATGAGCGGGAAGACTGAACGCGCATAGGTGAGTGCGATGTGCGCGTCCAAGGTGAGGCAAGGATAGCGTACAGAATGGCCAGTTGTTGCGTCCATGGACCCGCATGTGCTCCTGCATGCAGCAAGTCGCGGGGTCAGTATGACGAGTGCATCGAGTGCAGTGGGTGCAGTATACGAACCTGCTTGGCAGCGAGGGCCTGTTCGCGTGCAGCAAGTTCACGTTCTCTGCGTTCTATCTCGTCGAGTTTGCTGGCAGACCGCTGGGGTGCGCCAGCGCCACCCTGGAACGACGCGTGCGTAGGTGTGGGGTCATCGAATGGATTCGTATCAAGGCTGTTCGTCGAGGCAAACGGGTTCTCCGTCAGTGCGCCTAAGAGAAGATCATGTCGTTAGAGACTCGATGTTGGAGGCAGATGAGGAGCGCGCACTCATGGTTCGTAGGTGGTGGTGAGAGTCAAAGTTGAAGGCCGATCGGGACCTCAAACTCAGCTGTATCGCCTTGGTCTCCGCCTCATCTCAATCAACTGCATTGCGCATCGAGTTCGGTCAGCTGTCCCCGAATACTTTCCATGGTTCTTCATATCAGTCGGTTAAAGCTCTACGACGCAATTACTGGCTTGCTCTCTTGCATCTCGACTGCACTGCTTGTAGCTCAGCCATCCGACCTCCTGTCGCTTGGCGCTGTTCAATAGCTGGCCTATCGACGGTCGGTGCTTGTCAGGGCACATTTCAAGCTCTTACGCCAGTCCAGGTGTCCGCCAACTGGCTTCAGAAGGTTATGATCAGCTGCCAAGTGTGCCATTCAACTGCACCCCTATTTCGCGAGTTTCGAGAAACTTCCGCGAATCTAGTTCATCTTTCAACAAGGCACTGGCTTCGGTCATGGCGCGTTCTGTGCGAAAGAGATGCGTGGCAGCGAAGGATGCATAGATACAGCATTGAAGGTGAGTGTATTCACAATAGTTTACTTCCGCTTCTTTGCCTTCCTGCTGGCAACACTGCCTGTCGGAGTCTGTGGTAGAGAGACATGAGTGAGGCACAGGATGAGTTGAAGGAAAAGCCACGTACCCCAGGCGTGGAAGGTGTCGTGGCGTCGCCGACCTCGGAAGTTGGTGCCGAAGGAGTCAAAGAAGCGGCATCTGTCTTGACAGGCGTGCTGCCGTTGGGAAGCGGGACCGGTGTGCGTGCGGGCGAGGTGGTAGCAGAGCCAGAAGCAGATGCAGTGGGAATAGCAAGTTTGGTCGAGGCCGTCTTTTGGGCTGACACACGTCGAGTAAGCGACACGCACTGAAACCCAAAGACAAGTCCAACTTACAGACTGCGGTCTTGGCCCTGTTGAGGTTGGCATACATCTCACGGGTCTTTTCGTTGTTGACGATCTCGGACGCGGTCTGGAAGATTATCTGACCCCAGCCCTCGCGGAACGAGTTGGCCTCTGAAATGACCTCCACAATTTCTGCCTCCAGCTCCTTCTCAGTTGCCAAGAAGCGGGTCCAAAGATCGTCACCGACAGCACCCTTCTGGATGAGGTTGTTGAGTGCGCCCTTGTCCTCCTTTATGCGCATGATGCGGTGGACGTCTGCCACCGCACGGCGCAAAAGTGCAGCCTTGAGAAGGACTTCTGGTGCAGCCGGGTCGCGTTGTTGGAGCAGGGTAACATACGTGTCACGGTCCGGGTGGGATGGGAACCAAGGGTTGTCGGCGAGACGAGCTTTCAACGTGGCATTTAGCGGCAAGCGAGCGTGGCGAATTGAGAAAATACTCACAAGCAACGCGTTTTCTGTAGTAGTTGGAGAAAAGCAGCAGGGAGCCGACGAGTACGGCGAGGTACAGAACTGGAACAAGAACAGACGCCATGGCGGCGGAATGTGAGTGAGAGCAAGAGTGAGCGGGGTGGAAATTGCCGGAACTGGCGCAGCGCGTCTCATCCTCCTACCATGTCCGACATTGACGAGCCCCGAAGGCGAGCAGAGGCCGCCACTGGTGCAGACGACGAAGAAGCAGGTTCTGAGGGCTCTGGGGACGTGATTATGGGTGAAGGTGCTGTTGACGACTCGTCTGAGGAAGAAGAGTCCGACCCGGAAGAGGTTCAGCGCGTGCGGCAGGGATTCATTGTTGACGAAGACGAGGATGATGAGGACGGTGACGCAGAAGACGAAGACGTCCGCAAGCACAAGAAACGCAGGAAGCGTCGCAAGAAGCACCGTGAGCACTATGTCTTTGACGTATATCTGAATGAAGTGGCTGACTTTGTGTTCAAGCTCGCAGCGCAGACGATGAAGAACTCGAGGAGGATGACCTCGAGCTGCTTGCTGAAAACACTGGCCAGCGCAAGCTTACTCGCATTAGTCGCCGCCGCTCAGAATCGCCGCCACGCCGTGAGCGAGGTGGAGACAAAGCTCTCGATGCCATCTGGAGTGACGAAGAACAACCGCGCGAGGAGTACGCCTCGGACGAGGACGACCTTCACCGCTTCATTGCCTCAGACTCCGACGATGACCCAGACCGCACTGAAGAGGAGAAACGTCAAGCTGCAGAGGAGAAACGCAAGCAGCGTGAAGAAATCAAGGACCGCCGCCGCCGCGGTCTTATCAACCCAGGCATCGCTGGAATCGACCCTGGGTGCGTCAAATGATTCATGCGTGCCAGTGGAGTCATCTAACAGTCCCATGCAGCGAATGGGACGACATTGTCGACGTGTTTGGTACTGGCAGCGACTACGAGTGGGCCCTCGAGTTGGATGAGGACGGCAAAGCTGCGGCAGAAGTTCCCAAGGATTCCCTTCGTCTGCAGGATGTGTTCGAGCCGTCTGAGATCCGGGACCGACTGCTTACCGAGGACGACGACCTCATTCGCAGTCAAGACATCCCCGAGCGCATGCAGTTACTTACCAGCTCCCTCTCGGCCTCCGCCACGGTTGTAACTCAAGAAGCGTTCCGTATGGACGACCTCAACGACGCGGCCGACTGGGTCGTCACCCGTCTAGGCGACCATATCATCAAAAAGTTCTTCGAGTACAACGCCCAGCACGAAAAGTGGAAGAGCCAACTTGTTCTTGCCGTTCGCACCGCCCTCGACGCCCTTCTCGTTCAGACGCTCGAGGTTCCGTACATCTGGGCGCATCGCCGTGACCAGCTGTCTGTGTTCGATATGCCACGCCGCATTGAGCTACTGTCCAACGATGACTTGTGGAAGGTCTACCAACTCGGCAGCAAGTTCCGTGCTTTCCTCGACCGGAAGCGTGGTCTCGACACACTCTACGAGCGACTGGCTCTTGGTGACCCGTACTTTGATAACCACATCAAGCCTGCCCTTCAGTCAGTTGAGAGCGTTGCCGACGCGACAGAATGGATCGGATTCAAGTACAAGGACCGCAAAGACGACTCGCTAGTCTTCCACGACGACATACCCTCTGAGCGCAAGCACAAGGCGCCGAGCAGGGTCTCCGAGTATGAACTCGTCAAAAAGTCTGTCGTCGCGCGCCTCGCTCAGGGCTACGGCATGAACCCCGAACACGTCGTCGTCAACTTCAAAAGCGGCACCCGCCTTCACATTGTCGAGGACCAGGACGTCGCGCCGCTCGACTTTGCGTTGCAGTTCGCTGATCCAGCTGCCGGTGTGGGCTCCGACCCCAAGACGCTGCTGGCAAAAGCGCGGATGCTCATCGCGACAGAACTCGGCAAGGACCCTCTGCTGCGCGAGGAGACGCGAAACCAGTTCCAGACCAGCGCCGTTCTGACAGTTCTGCCCACGGACAAGGGTATCAGCAAGATCAGCGAGTACCACCCGTACAACGTGAGGCTCACGCTTATTCCCGTTGTAACGAGACTAACTTTGCATTATAGGCTTTCAAGTATCTCAAGGACAAGCCGTTGTCAGATCGCATGCTTACGGAGCCGCAATACTTGCATATCCTAAAAGCTGAATCCGAACTTCTGGTTACAGTCGACATCCACCTGCAGCCAGAGGCCATCGAACAATGGAGCAACAGCTTCTACGAGGCCGTGCTTTCCGAGGACGATAACGAGGTGGTCCGCGCTTGGAACGATGAACGCAGGCTCGTCATCAAGGAAGTACTAGAGACTACGCTTCTCCCCCTCGGCGCGAAGTGGATGAAGGAGTGGGCGAGGGAGCAGGCTGAGGATCATCTGGCT
>Ga0247815_10000804_pt1 | contig 24248 bp, 19 predicted proteins | sample UWRJL194509B1_FD_181014 | JGI IMG/M metagenome (GOLD analysis project Ga0247815, IMG submission 181014) | Plant litter microbial communities from Arlington Agricultural Research Station in Wisconsin, United States - UWRJ-L194-509B-1 | ecosystem: Environmental > Terrestrial > Plant litter >...
AAATCAGATCCATCTATCGAAATTGGTTATAAACTTTTTGGAGATCATCAGGATAAAATTGTTTTCGAAAAAACGAAAGAAGGAAACCTCGATGTTTATACCTGGAAAGTGGCAGATATGCCCGCTTTTGAAGAGGAAAACAGAGCGCCAAATTTTACTTATTTCCTGCCTCATATTGTGTATTACATCAAAAGTTATACTAAGGATAACAAGAAAGAAGCGCTTTTTCCGGATGTTGAGCATTTGTATAAATGGTATTATTCGTTGGTAAAAGATATTAACAAATTAGACCAAACAGCTCTTAAAACTAAAACTTCAGAATTAATAAAAGACAAAACAAATTCTAAAGACAAGGCAAAAGCAATTTACAATTGGGTTCAGGAAAACATTCATTATGTAGCTTTTGAGTACGAAATGGGAGGTTTTATTCCGCGTGATGCAGCATCTGTTTTTGATAAAAAATACGGGGATTGCAAAGACATTTCGAACTTACTAAATGAAATGTTTAAAACTGCCGGATTAGAGTCAAATCTAGTCTGGATTGGTACAAGAGATAAACCGTACAGTTTTACAGATGTTCCAACGCCTTTGGTAAGCAATCACATGATCGCGTCTGTAAAAATCGATAAACAGCGCTATTTTGTTGACGGGACCGATTCTTTTTGTCCGTTTACATTTCCGTCTGCAATGATTCAGGGCAAAGAAGGACTTATAGGAATATCTGAAACTGAATTTGTTATTGAAAAAGTTCCTGTAATAGATAAAAAAGAGAATCATCTAAAAGTTGATATGAAGTTGAAAATCAATGATGATGGAGTTCAGGGCGCATCAAAATTATTGCTTTCCGGTTATGAAAAAAGTGATTTTTTAAATGTTTTAGCTTCTAATAAACAAAAGCAGGACGAAATCTTAAAAAGTGGTCTGACCCGATACAATCAAAAACTCGAAATAGAAAGCACCGAAGTTAAAAAGAATGAGTATGACAACAAAGATGCAGAGCTTTTGTACAATTTTAAACTAGAATCCTGGACGAAGAAAATAGGGGATAAGATGATTGTAAAACCTATTTTATTAGCTCCTTTTAAAGGATATATCATTGATACTAAAGAAAGAAAACTTTCGATAGAAAACGACAATTTGTTTACAAACGACTTTACTTATGTCTATGAAATTCCCGAAAATTATCAGCTTGACTTTATTCCGGAGAACAGTAAGAAAGAAAATGAAGTTTTAAGTTATGATATATCGTATAAAAAAGATAAAAAAAGCCTGATCGTATCTCAAAAAATTGCACTTAAAAAATTAGTTATCGAAACCAAAGATTTTGACAACTGGAATGCATTAGTCAACGAATTAAACAACCAATACAACCAATCTATCATATTAATAAAAAAATAATGAAAAAAACATTACTAATCCTACTATTCACTTTTTTAATAAAAGCACACGCACAAGAAATTAAAAGTTATTCCTGGGATGCAGTTCCTGCATTTCAGGCCATTCCTGAAGAATATAAAAAAGAACCCGCTGTAATTTTATTTGATAAAAGATGGGTTCATACCAGAATTAATCCCAATTTGTATGGTTTTGCAAAATTTAAGATGGAACATTTTGCAGTAAAAATAAATGAGTCTTCAGAAATCAGTAAATACAATAAAGTTACTGCAGACGATAATACAACGATTCGCGATACAAAAGATTTTCACGCCAGAGTTATTAAACCTAACGGCGATGTAAGGGTTTTATCTGAAAGTCAGATTGTAAATTCGGATTTAAAAAATGTAAAATCGATTGTTTTTGAAGGAGTTGAAAAAGGCGATATTCTGGAGTATTATTTTATTGTAAAAGAAAATCCAACATCAAACGGAATCGAAATTTATCAAAAAGATGCGCCGGTATTGCATGCTGAGTTCACACTTACAGAATCCGGATCGGCTATGTCGAGAGTATATACTTCGGGTGAATTTCATTATAATAAAGTAAAAGGCAAGACTTTTTTTACTGCAGATAATATCCAGCCGCTTGTAAACGAAAAAAGTTCAAAGAAATTTAGAAATCTGGTTAAGGTATTGTATTTAATTACCGGATCTCCTGCCGAAATGAGTAATAAAAAATGGGAAACGTATTTTAAAAATTACATTAGAAATAAACCCTATGCTTTTTCGAATGGTGATGTTAAAAAGCTTGTTCAGAAATTGGATATAAAAGATAAATCTAACGATGAAAAATTAACCATTCTGGACGAATACATCAGAACTCATTTTGAACCTTATGCCGAAGGAGAAACAATTAATACTAAAATTAAGATAACAGAAGGAAATTCGAAATTAGCGAGTAGAGATTTTATTTTTCTGTATAAATATGCTTTTGATATTCTTAAAATTCCATACGAAATCATTGCTACCGAAGATCGCTTTATAGGAGATCTTGACGATGAGATTGTAACGTTTTATGAGTTTACAGATATTAATTTCTATTTTAGAGATTTAAATAAATTTATCTCACCAAATGTGGTCTATCTTGCTTACGGAAATCCAGGCTACGATTATCAGGACACAAAGGCAAAAGGATATAATGTACAAAAGAAACAGGAAAGTTATGTTTATGCTCCGGTAGTTTCATCGGATTTTACTAAAATAGCAACAGAATCAGTTGTAACTTTGAGCCCTGATTTATCAAAAGTAACGATAGATAAAAAAATGTCAAGTACTGGTTATACAGGTCAAATGCTGCGTTATTCGTATAATGATTTGTCTAATAACGAAGAAAAAAAGGAGCTTACAGATTTTGTAAAAGATGTGTTACTTGATGAAGTTGATGTAAAGGTTTTAGAACAAAAAGCCGAAAATTTAGAGTTTAAAAATAATTATACAAATACGCCGTTTATTATTAATTCAAAACTGGAATCTGTAGAATCATTTACTGAAAAAGCTGGAAATTTACTTTTGGTGAATCTGGGAAAAATCATCGGAAAACAGGCGAATCTTTATCAGGAAAATACCAGAAAAACAGATATTGATTTAAAATACACAAAAGAATACCATCATAGTATTGTTTTTAATATCCCGAAAGGATATCAGGTAGATCATTACAATGATTTAGTGATAGACAAAGAAATGAAATTTGATGAAAGCAAAAACTGTTCGTTTAAATCGACTGTAAAAGTAGATGGAAATCAGGTTATCATAACAATTGATGAAAAATACAAAGCAATAAATTATCCAAAAGATATTTATCAGGAATATAGAAAAGTATATAATGCATCTGCAGATTTTAGCAAAGCAAGCATTGTGTTAAAGCCAATTAAGAAGAAATAAAAATATAATTAATAAATACTCTCACAGATATCGAAATGAGTCCAATACAATTATTTGAGCAAAAAAAAGTAAGAAGTCACTATGATGCTGAAAAAGAAATTTGGTATTTCTCGGTAATTGATGTGATTGAGATTTTAACAGATAGTCTTAATCCAAGAGATTATTGGTATAAAATGAAAATTAGAGTTAAAACTGATGATGGATTTGAACTGTCGACAGTTTGTCGACAGTTCAAAATGCTTGCTGATGATGGAAAAAACAGATTGACTGACACTGCGGATACTGAAACTTTGTTACGTTTAATTCAATCTATTCCATCTCCCAAAGCAGAACCTTTTAAACAATGGCTAGCTAAAGTTGGTTATGAAAGAATCCAAGAATTGGGAGATCCTTCTCAAAGTTTAGATCGCGCTCGTGAAAATTGGCAAAACTTAGGTCGAAGCGAAAAATGGATTCAGCAGCGAATGACAGGCCAGGAAACTCGTAATAAACTGACTGATTATTGGAAAGAATCCGGAGTAGAAAAAAAGGATGAATTTGCAATGCTTACCAATATTATTCATCAGGAATGGACGGGATTATCTGTAAAAAAGCATAAAGAAGTAAAGGGATTAAAATCTCAAAACTTAAGAGATCATATGTCTGAAGCGGAACTAATTTTTACTGCTTTAGCCGAACTTTCGACCCGACAAATTGCCGAAAGTGATGAAGCAAAAGGTCTGTTAGAAAATGCAAAAGCAAGTAAAAAAGGTGGAGCAATTGCAAAAAATGCCCGAATAGCTCTGGAAGATAAAACGGGAAAAAGTGTTGTAACTGGAGAAAATTTTTTACCTCCAACAAAAAACAAACTTGAGTAAAAATAGAATTAAAACGATTCCCGGATTTGTATTAATTTTGATATTTTTAAAACAATAAAATAAAAAACCATTGCGAACTTTGCGAAACACTTTGCAATCTTTGCGGTTAAAATAAATAAGAATGACTAATATTCAATTCATTGCCAAGACTGTTCAAACAGCAACGATTAACATTCAAAACACGGTAAAATTATTAGAGGAAGATTGTACGATTCCGTTTATTTCGCGTTACCGAAAAGATACAACCGGAAATCTTGATGAAGTTCAGATTGAGCAAATTGCAAAACTTCAAAAAGATTATGAAGCAATTGTAAAACGTAAAGAAGCGGTTTTAAAATCGATCGAAGAACAAAAAGCGCTTACGCTGGAATTGAAACAAAAAATTGAGCAAAGTTTTGACTTACAAGAAATTGAAGATTTTTACCTTCCGTACAAAAAGAAGAAAAAAACAAAAGCCGATGTTGCGCGAGAATTTGGTCTTGAACCATTGGCAAAAATAATCATGTCTGAAAATGATGTTGATATCGATTTTATTTCGACGCAATATCTGAATGAAAATGTGATTAACGAAGAAGCTGCGATGCAAGGCGCCAGAGATATTGTAGCCGAATGGATCAACGAGAATATTTATGTTCGTAAGCAATTGCGAAGATTATTTAATAGAAAAGCAACGATTGGAACCAAAGTCGTAAAAAAGAAAGCCGAAGAAGAAGGAGCGCAAAAATTCAGTCAGTATTTTGATTGGGAAGAACCTTTGACAAAAGCACCTTCACACAGATTATTGGCCATGCTTCGTGCAGAAAATGAAGGTTTTGTTAAAATGAAAGTAGATGTTGATATCGACGAAGCTTATGATATTATTGATGAAATTGTCATTAAAAAACAAAATAGTACAACAGCTCATTTGCAATTGGCGATAGAAGATAGTTACAAAAGATTGTTGAATCCGGCAATTGGAAATGAAACATTGCAAGAAGCAAAAGCTAAGGCAGATGCCAATTCGATTCAGGTTTTTGCTAATAATTTAGGACAGCTTTTATTGGCGCCGCCTTTGGGCGAAAAACGTATTTTGGCAATCGATCCAGGATTTAGAAGTGGTTGTAAAGTAGTTTGTCTGGATGAAAAAGGTGATTTATTATATAATGAAACCATTTATCCGCACGCACCTCAAAATGAGGAAACAATGGCGATCAAGAAAATCCGTTCGATGGTAAACGCGTATCAAATTGATGCGATTTCTATTGGTAACGGAACGGCTTCGAGAGAAACTGAATTCTTCATCAAAAAAATTGCCTTCGACAAACCGTTGCAGGTTTTTATTGTTTCTGAGGCTGGAGCTTCGGTATATTCGGCATCAAAAATTGCAAGAGAAGAATTCCCTAATTATGATGTTACGGTTCGTGGATCGGTTTCTATTGGCAGAAGACTTTCAGATCCTTTGGCGGAATTGGTAAAAATCGACCCGAAAGCCATTGGCGTAGGCCAATACCAACACGATGTTGACCAAACCAAGCTAAAAGAAGAATTAGATAACACTGTAATTCGTTGCGTGAACTCGGTAGGAATCAATATCAACACGGCGAGTAAACATTTACTAAGTTATGTGAGTGGAATAGGAGAGAAGCTTGCTGAAAACATTGTACAATATCGCTCAGAAAATGGTCCGTTTGAAGACAGAAAGCAATTGAAAAAAGTGCCTCGTTTAGGCGAGAAAGCGTATCAGCAAGGTGCAGCTTTTATCCGAATTTCGAATGCTAAAAATCCGCTGGATAATTCGGCAGTTCATCCGGAGGCTTATCCGGTTGTAGAGAAAATGGCGAAAGATTTAAAACTTTCGGTAAACGACTTAATTGCAAACAAAGAGAAAACAGCCCTTATTAAGGCCGAAAACTATATTACGCCTGAAATAGGTTTACTAACGCTGAAAGACATCATAAAAGAGCTTGAAAAGCCAGGATTAGACCCAAGAAAGTCAGCTAAGGTTTTTGAATTTGATGCCAATGTAAAATCAATCAAGGATTTGAAAACTGGAATGATCTTACCTGGAATTGTGAATAACATTACCAATTTCGGTTGTTTTGTTGACATCGGAATCAAAGAAAGCGGATTGGTTCATATTTCGCAGTTAAAAGCCGGTTTTGTAAGCGATGTAAATGAAGTGGTAAAATTGCACCAACATGTTGATGTGAAGGTTACTGAGGTTGATGAGGACAGAAAGAGGATTCAGTTGACGATGGTACTTTAATAAATTTCAATATTAAAAATTCCAAATTCCAAAATTGGAAAGTAGAAATAAAAAACTCCCAAATTACGATTGTAATTTGGGAGTTTCTGTTTTTAAAATCATTTCAAAATCACTTTTTTAGTAATACTTTTAAAATCATCATTCGAAATCTTTATCAAATAAACTCCGGACGATTGATTAGCCAAATTAATCTCGGTATTTTCAGCAGTTGTTTTTTGTTGATGAATAACAATCCCGGAAGGAGAAATTACTGAAATAGTAGATTGCTGAGGTGCATTAACAGTAAATCGATCGGCACTTGGGTTTGGGAAAAGCGTAACAGTAGATTTCTCGATATCAAAATCACCAGTAGATAAATTGGCAGTTGGAGGGAGATAAAAATTACCTGTTAACAAAAAAGAATATAATGTTTTTAAGGTATGATTGAAATAACTGCCAGGCTCGTTGAGATTTTTTAAGTCGGCGTAAGAAGTATCAAGATGCATTTGGTTATCGCCTCCCATTGCCGCACAAGCAAATGCACCAACAAAAGTTCCGTTATGCCATTGACCTATTGCAGTTCCGTTTTGGTTATAACCATCTTTAATGTTAGAAGATCCGCCTAGATTTACGCGAACAAAATCTGAGGATTTTTTTGTGTAAGCCTTCGCATCGGCATTGCCGTACCATAAATAGTCAACCGCGATTCTCCATGGTGTTCTTGCAGCGTCGTAAGTATATGTTTTTCCTCCATTATTATAACCACCGGCTTGAGAAGAATAAGCGCCAGAAGCTTCGCACCAGTCAGAAACTAGTCCGCCAACCGCATTATTTTGTATTAAATTGTTGTTGATTATAGTATACGATTTTGCGGCAACTGCATTCCAAAAAGTTCCATCATTCGTAAAAGTTCCAAAAACACGGTAATAAGCAGGAGAGAAGTAAGACGGATTTGTAATTTGGCTTCCGCCGAATTGATCTCCGGGTTTTAAAACAAAAGTATTGGCTTCGATTTCATAATTTTTAATGGCAGAAATTAAAGCAGTCGCATCACTTTTATAATTGATATTTCCAGTGCTTCCCCATTGATAATCGGCTACAATAAGCGCTATGGCAGCATCAAGTTCAGCATCGGTTGCTCCGTTTTGACCAATAGTACCGGAACAGCCGTTTATTTTCCAGTTCATTACTTTGTTGCCGTTTACATTGTCTTTGTAATACAGCCAGAGGCCATCAAATAATGTTTTATCGGCCATATAAACGCTTAGGAGCATTCCGTAACCAATTCCTTCAGAAACGGTTTCCCAGGAATTGTCGAATTTTACACGATATCTTTCATTCGAGCAGGCTTCAACAAAATTGGCCTTCCAGATATCGTAGTTGTTTTTAGCATCCTGACTGTTTTTATTCGTTGGCATTAAACCATTTGCAAATACAACATTGGCAGGAAACGGCTGCTTTTGTGCGTAACTTTTGAGACACAAAAAAGCAACAGTAATCAGAAGTAGGTTTTTCATAATTATTGTTATTTGATTTAGGGACTCTAAAAGTAAGTTTTTTTAGATAAAATAAAAACCCCAAACTACAATTGTAATTTGGGGCTTATAATAAGGGTTTAAATTCTTATTTAATTTCTTCCTCTTCTTTTTTAACAGAAGGTGCAGGAGGAGTTTGATCGTCTTTAGCAGCGTTTTTAAATTCCTTAATTCCGCTTCCTAAACCTTTCATTAATTCCGGTATTTTTTTACCTCCAAAAAGTAATATCACGATACCTACTATTACGAGGATTTCTGTAAGACCTAATCTTCCCATGGTTTGTATATTTAATGCCTAAGCAAATTGTTTTCTAATTGAACCGCAAATGTATATAGAATATACGAAGAACAACAGGATTTGGTTTAAAATATTTGTTTATTGTAGCGTTAAATATTTTATAAAATCCTGAAATAACTGTATTCGTTCCTTTTTATCGGGCATCAACAAGACGATTAATTATTATATTTGCTCGTATAAACAACCATAATGACCAGAAAAAAATTCAATTTCAGAAAAAATTTATTCATCAAAAACCGATTGGTAATTTTGAATGAAGATACTTTCGAAGAAATTTTTTCGTTCAAACTGAACTTAATGAATGTGTTCGTAACGTTCACATTAGGAGGAATATTTTTAATTTTAATTACTACTTTCATCATTGCATTTACGCCTTTGCGTGAATTAATTCCAGGCTATTCTTCGACAGAATTAAAAAAGAATGCAACTGAACTGGCTATTAAATCAGATTCTTTAGAAACCGCTTTAAAGAAAAATGAAGCCTATATAAAAGGAATTCAGAAAGTTTTGAGAGGCGAATTAGAGTACGCTAAATTCAATAAAGATTCTATTATAGCAGAAACTGATGAACATTCAGAAGTAAATATGAAAGCCTCTGAAGAAGAAATTAAATTAAGAGAAGAAGTGGCAAAGATGGAGAAGGAGCCGGGCGAAAAAACTCGAAGTAAAAACAAAAGTGACAAGAAATAATACCATAAAAAATGTCTATTAAATCAGTAGCAGCAAAATTATTTGCCACCAAAATATACTATAAAACACAGGCTTGGGCCAATAAACCGGTCGAAACTCAACAAGCGGTATTTAAGAATTTAATAAATAGTGCCAAGGAAACCCAGTTTGGTACAGATCATCATTTTGATAAAATAAAAACGGTTCATGATTTCAGGAAGCGTGTCCCGATTCGTGATTACGAAGATTTAAAACCCTATATCGACAAAGTTCGAATGGGCGAAAAAAATATTCTCTGGAAAGGAAAACCGCTCTATTTTGCTAAAACCTCAGGAACAACCTCAGGGGCAAAATATATTCCGCTGACCAAAGAATCAATGCCATATCATATTGAAGCTTCGCGAAATGCAATTCTTCATTATATATACGAAACCGGAAATGCTGATTTTGTTGATGGAAAAATGATTTTCCTGCAGGGAAGCCCAATTTTAATTGAAAAATACGGAATCAAATTTGGAAGATTATCCGGAATCGGAGCGCATTTTGTGCCCAAATATCTTCAAAAAAACAGAATGCCATCCTGGGAAACCAATTGTATCGAAGATTGGGATACCAAAGTAAATGCCATTGTAGAGGAAACTATTGAACAGGATATGACCATAATTTCGGGAATTCCGTCCTGGGTTCAAATGTATTTTGAGCGTTTACAGGAAAAAAGCGGAGGGAAGAAAATTGGAGATTTGTTTAAAAACTTCAATCTGTTTATTTACGGAGGAGTCAATTATGAACCATATCGCGCCAAGTTCGAAAAAATGATTGGCCGAAAAGTAGACAGCATTGAGTTGTTTCCGGCTTCAGAAGGTTTTTTTGCCTATCAGGATTCTCAAAAATCAAAAGGAATGCTATTGTTGCTGAATTCAGGAATTTTCTATGAATTTATAAAAGCAGATGAATTCTTTACAGAAAATCCAAAAAGCTACACCATTGGCGAAGTAGAAATGGGTGTAAATTATGCTTTGATTGTTTCTACAAATGCGGGACTTTGGCGTTATAATATTGGCGATACAGTTCAGTTTACTTCGTTGTTTCCGCACAGAGTTATCGTTTCCGGACGAATCAAGCATTATATTTCTGCTTTTGGAGAACACGTTATTGCCAACGAAGTCGAAAGCGCCATGAAAGAAGCCACAGCAGGAACCAAAATCGTAATAAACGAATTTACAGTAGCGCCACAAATAAACCCGTCAAGCGGATTACCGTATCACGAATGGCTGATAGAATTCGAAAATGAGCCTGAAAACATAGAAGCTTTCGCCGAAACAATTGACGATTCGATGCGAAAACAAAACATTTATTACGACGATTTAATTACAGGAAATGTGCTGCGAAAAGTGGTTGTAACCAAAGTTTCTAAAAACGGATTTCAGGATTATATGAAATCTCAGGGAAAATTAGGCGGACAGAATAAAATTCCGAGATTGTCGAATGACAGAAAGATTGCCGATAATTTGAAGTAGAAGAAGATTATGAAATATAAATATCATTTTAGACCAGGATATAAATCTCAAAAATTATTGATTGAAATTTTTAATGGTGCTGAAAATGAAAATTTTTTCACAGACTTTTTTGATTCGATAATAGAAATAAATCCAAAAGTGGAAACAATCAATGACCTTTGGATGAATGATGAATACCTGGTAGATGTTAATTCAGACATTGGTTCTTTCTCTATTTCAAAAGACATTTGGGGCTTTGCATTTATAATGTCAGAAGAGAACCAGGAATGCCTGAATAAAATAAATTTAATATTATTAAAAGATCAAAATTTTCAGAAAGTAGAAGTTAATTTTGATCATTATAAATAAAAAACAATTTGAATTTAGTTTTAAGATAATAAAGCTTTAATACAGTTTTGATTTTAAATTCCTAATTTCGTTTGATAAATACACATATTACATCTTCTCAAACAGAAGATTTTTTAAAATAAAATAGCATGAAAGAAACCAAACATATATCAAGATCAAGAGCGCAGGAATCATCTGCAGCAATCGAAAAAATGTACATTACAATGCGCCACTTATTCAACCGTGGGTTTTATAAACCAATGGGAATTTCCGGCGATAGTTTACGTGAATCATTACTGGCATTACGTCCTGAAATTTACGGAAACATAGGCGAAGAAAAAGTAGAACTAAACGGACTTTTGTACGTTATAGAACGTTTGCCAATAGGAATCGAACAATGTAGATTCATCAATTTAACTTCAGACGAAGGATATTCTAAATCGCATTTTCAGGCAATCGTTCCTCCAAAAAGGCGACGTAATTGTTACAGAATCGACGAAGAACAAATGAATGTTGAAATCACTCGCGGGAGATCAGACATTTATGATATCCTGACGCATTTGACTTTTATTTTTATTGAATCTCACAAAATAAAAAACAGGGTTTTATTAGACGATGGAGGCGAAGTTTCGCGCGATTGGTTAAAATTAGAGCAAGCCGTTTTACAAACCAAAAAGCTTTCTCAAATAGAAAAAGAAAAAGCAATTTCGCATGTTGCTAATATTTTAGCAAGAACTTTTGAAGAGGTTTTGGATATTTATGACGCATTTGGATCAGAAAATGCTCCGGATCGTTTTCTGCATGTAATCTATTGGTTAGGAAAATTAGCGATCGAAGAAGTAATCGAAAATAATAAAAGAACGATAACTTTTAGCCCTGTATTGAGAGAACGTTTAGGACATCATATTCACGGTGAAATCTGGGCAACCAACATCAAGGAAGTGCTTAAGGCAAACAATCTTTTAAAGCGTCCTATACACGTAATAAGTGCCAACATGCATAGCGTGATGAATTCTATTTTTGCAACTCCGTTGTTGAAAACAAAATTCAAGGACAAGTCTGATTTTTATATTTATGAAGAATTAAGTAAATCAGGCGCAAAAGAAACCAGAAGTATTGTCGAAGAATTAGCCTTAAAAAATGGTATGATTTCGCTGCCTGATAGTTCAGGAACGAATATCGACGTTCAAATTTTTGATACTGCCAAAATTGACTGGGCAAAAACTGCATTTCCAAAAACAGTTGTTGACGAAGCAGCTCCGGTTATTATTGTAATGGATTATGCTTTTGGAGAACAAGCTTACGAAACGATCGACGAACTTTTAAAACCATACAAAAAAGAAACTTTACTAAATGTAAGATCAGTTTCGATAATGGGAAAAGCTGGAATTCTGGAAGGCGGAAAAGGCGATATCATGATCCCTACAGCGCATATAAACGAAGGAACGGCGGATAATTATTTCTTCGAAAATGAATTAACTGGCGCTATGTTCGAAGGAAATGACATTGCCGTTTTTGAAGGTGCCATGGTTACCGTTTTAGGGACATCATTACAAAATAGAGATTTACTGAAATTCTTTCACGAATCGACCTGGGGAGTAATTGGTCTTGAAATGGAAGGATCTTACTATCAGAAAGCCATTCAATCGGCATCAAAAATCAGAAAAAGTGTTCCGCACGATATCAAAGTTCGTTATGCGTATTATGCCTCAGATAATCCTCTTGAAACCGGAAGTACATTAGCTTCAGGCGGATTAGGAACAACAGGTGTAAAACCAACGTATTTGATTACTATTAAAATTCTGGAACAAATTTTCAACGTAAAATAAAAATATAAATGAGTACAAAAGTACCCCAAAACAATGAAGATCAAGAAATTGATTTAGTCGTGATTTCTAAAAAAATAAGTAATTTTTTCCACGGAATTAATACTTCTATTTTTAAAGCAATTCAGTTTTTTATTCGAAACTGGATCATTGTTTTGATCTTAATTTTGACCGGATTTGGTTTGGGGTGGTTTTTAGATAGTACTCAAAAGAGTTATAAACATGAAATTATTGTAGCGCCTAATTTTGGGAGTACAGATTATGTGTACTCGAAAATTAATTTAATCAATTCTAAGATTAAAGAAGGTGATACTCTATTTTTAAAGAATACTGTAGGGATTCTTCAGCCCAAAAATTTAAAAATTATCGAAGTTAAACCAGTTGCTGATGTTTATAATTTCATCAAAAATAAGCCTGAAAACTTCGAATTAATAAAGTTGATGGCTGAAGATGGTGATATAAAAAAAGTGCTGGAAGACAATATGACCAGTAAAAATTACACTTATCAAACTATTATTTTATCTACTAAGAAAAAAATATCTGAAGATAATTTGATAAAACCACTTTTAAATTATTTAAACACAACAGATTATTACAGTAAAATTCAAAAAGAAGTGTATAAAAATGTAGAATCTAAAATGAAACAAAATGATTCTATTATTAAACAGATTGATGGTATTTTAAGTAATTTTTCAAACTCAACAAGTGGAGCCCGTAAAAATGAAAAATTGATGTATTATAATGAAAATACACAATTAAATGACATTATTAAAACTAAAAACGACTTGATTAACGAACAGGCAAATCAAAGAATAGATTTAATAAGTTATGATAAGATAGTAAAAGAAAACAGCGTTACTATAAATTTAGAATCTATTAAATATGTGAATGGTCGTTTAAAGTTTGTGTTACCCATTTTATTTATAGCTTTATTTGGTTTTATATATATCTTTAAAGCTTTTTATAACAGGCAAAAACAGTTAATTACATTATAACATTACATTATTTTAAATATTAGAAAACATAGGTAAAAATGAAAATATTTTAGTGCTAAACGCTAAATATATATATTTTTGCTCAAAAAATATACCAATGAAAAAAAAGTTGATTTTTATAAATTTAGTTTTACTAACATTATTTAGTTCTTGCAAGAATAAAGAAGAAGTTGCTCCGGTTGAAGAAGTTAAAGCCAATACATTTGATGTAATTGTTGATTTAAAAATAGAAAAGGATGATGAATTAATTCTTTTTTATAAAGATCCGTCGATTGCTTATTTTGACGCTAAAAATACTGTTTATAATGGCGTGAAAGGAAATGCAGAATCACAAGTAGTTACATTCAGTATTCCGGAAGGAATTTTACCAAATGATATTCGTTTTGATATTAGTTCAAAAAAAGAACAAACTCCAATCATACTGAATTCTATAACATTAAGTTTTGAGGGGAGAATTTTTAAAATTGAACAAAAAGATATCTTAAAATACTTTACTCCAAATGAATTTATAAAATATGATGAGGCCAAGGGTGAAGTATCGTTTATCAAAAATGGAGAAAGTTTTGACCCCTACTTTTTAACAAAAGCTACAATTTATCCTGAAATCGAAAGAGTAAGAGGGGTTAAATTATAGTTTTTTAAAATAATATAATCTTAAGGCTGTTCCTTTTCAGGTATAGCCTTATTTTTATCATATAATCACACTCTACAGTGAAGCTAATTTTTGATCTATTTCAACGATATAAAAAGCACAAAATTTTAGCTTCAAATTTTGCCTATCTTTCTTTGCTTCAAGGTCTAAATTTGCTTTTACCCTTAATTACTTTTCCTTATCTGATAAGGGTATTGGGTGTAGAATATTTTGGATTATTGTCTTTCTCGTTTGCTTTTATTACCTACTTTCAAATTGTTACAGACTATGGTTTTAATGCTACAGGTACCCGCGACATTTCATTAGTTGTCGATGATTTTGAGAAGCAAAATCTGATCTTCAATCAAATTATGTCTGCAAAATTGCTTTTGGTCGCTTTAAGTTTTGTTATGATGATGGGAATTGTGTTTTTGTTCGAAATTTTCAGAACTTACTGGATTATCTACTTATTTTCATTTGGATCTATTTTAGGGCAGGCTATTTTTCCTGTTTGGTATTTTCAGGGAATCCAAAAGATGAAATACATTACTTATCTAAATTTAGTTACTAAAGTAATTTTTACAGTAGCACTTTTTGTTTTCGTCAGACAAAAATCAGATTATTATTTAGTTCCCGTTTTTAATGCTTTAGGCTTTATAACAGCGGGCGTTTTTGCTTTGTTTTACATTCAGAGAGATTTTAATATCAAATTCAAAATACAACCACTAAAAGGAATAATAGAACAATTGCATAAATCGAAATATGTGTTTTTAGCAGAACTAAAAATTTCATTATTTACTAATACTAATACTTTAATTTTAGGAATTTTAGCCGGAAATCATGCGGTTGGTTATTTTTCAGCAGCAGAGAAGCTTGCCAGGGCAATAGGTAATTTTCAGACTCCAGTTTCGAATACAATTTTTCCCTATCTTTCAAAAGAAATGGCGCAGAACAAGTTGCGAACAATTCAAAAAATAAAGAAAATAACAATATTAGGAACACTATTATTTTCGATAATTATATTGGTGTGCTTTTGTTTTGCTGAACAAATTATCGAAATCATTTACGGAAAAGCAATGCTTTCTTCTGTTTTAATATTTAGAATCCTCATACTTATTCCTTTATTATCTTTTCTGGACACGATGTATGGAAAGCAAATTCTTTTAAATTTAGGGCGAGATCATTTATATTTTCGCGTTATTGTATTTGCAACAATTCTAAATTTAGCTATTAATTTTATTCTAACGAATGTTTACCAGGAATTAGGAACAGCAATCACGCTTATTATCACGCAAATATTTATAGTTTTAGGGATGTGGTATTTTGCTAATAAAGAAGTAAAGTCGATTTTAAAAACAAATAGAGAATCATGACAGCGATTAAAATTAGTGTTGTTATTCCTGTTTATAACGCAAAGGATTATTTGTGTGATTGTATAAAATCATTGCTGGATCAAACATTAAATGATTGTGAATTTATATTTGTAAACGACGGTTCAACTGACAACAGTCGTGAAATAATTGAAAAATATCAAAAAGAAGATCAGCGTTTGGTACTTATTAATCAGGAAAATAAAGGAATTGGCGAAGCACGAAATACAGGGATTAAAAATGCCAATGGCGAATATATTGGTTTTTTAGACAATGATGATTTTGTAAAAGATGATTTTTTGGAATCGCTTTATAATAAAGCTATAAAATATGATTTGGATATACTTATATCTAAAACAATATTAGGACGAGACGGTAAATTTATAATAAAAGATAACGGTTTTGAGAAGGATTTGATTTTTGATAATACTTTTATAAAGAAGAATATAATACCAAATTTATTAAGAGTTGAAGATTTATTTGCCGTTTGGAATAAAATATATAAACGAAGCTTTATTAATGCCAATTCTATAAGATTTCCTGAAAATAGAGTTATTGAAGAGGATAATATGTTTAATATACAAGCTTTTAATAACGCTGAAAAAGTTTTGTTTACAGATTATGCGGGATATTATTACAGAGAAGTTGTAAATAGTAAATCGAGGCTAATTATAGAAAATGATTATTTTTCTAAAGCTCTCGATAAATATAATTTTAATTTTAAAAAAGAATTTAATCTTTCGATTTCATCAATTGAATTAGAAAAATTGAAAGCAATTAGATTTATACAAAGAATTTTTTATCTAGTATATAAATGTTCAGTGTCTAAAATTCCGTTTAAAATAAAATGGAATTATATTAAAGACATGGTTTTTCATGAAAAAGTTTATGAATTAGCCCAAAAATATCATCAGGAAGTTACTGAAGGTAAGGGAATATATGAAAAAATAGTTATAAAAATCATTCTTGATAAATCTGATTTGTCTTTATTATTTTTGATTTTAAGTATCAAATTTTGTTATCATCCTCGAATTTCTGAAACAATTAGAAGTATAAACAAATGGTCTAAAAAATAATTCTAGTGCTCCAAAAAATATATACAATATTATTCTTTTTAGGTCTCTTTTTTTTTCCGTTCAATGATTATGAAGGGGTTGCTTTTTTGGGTGAATTTAAAAGCGAAGCAGGAGCTCTTTTTTTGATAGCAGGATTTTTGGTTTTATGTGTTGATGTTTCTATTTCAAAGAAAATTTTCATACCCTATAAAAGTCTTATTTTTCAATTAATACTAATTTTTTTATTCTGGTGTTTGGTTACTACATTATTGAATATAAGTACCGTTTCATCTAATTATTTTAAACAAACTGGCGGAATAAATCGATTTATACGACAATATTTTGCCTTGTTATTATCGAGTTTGATATTCTTGATTTTATACATTAATGTTTTAATAAAAATGGAGCTTAGAGAAATTCTTTATAAAATAAGGAAAGTTTTTCTTTGTTCTTTGATAGTAGCTTCAGTGTATGGTTTTTTCGAAATTTTATTTTCTCTTTTTGGTTATCGAATCTTTTACAAGGTTTTAGAGTTCTTCAATTATTTTCCGTTTTTAGAAATAGGTCATTTTCAACCGGGCAGAATATCATCAATATGTTATGAGCCGCCATTTTTAGCTATTTATTTAATAACGATTTCCGGCTGGATGTTCAGTTATATTCTTACCAGTAAAAAAATAACAAAGTTCTTGCCTGCAATTGCAGTGTTGGTTTTAACTTATTTTTCGGGATCACGAACAGGGCTTATTGTAATATTTTTTCAATTGTTTATTTTTTCAATTTTCTTATATAAAGACAGAAGATTCAAAAAATACATTGTTAACTTTTTCATCGGATTTATTTTAATTTTTTCAGTATTAATGGTTTTTAACGGCGAAAAAGTAATTAAGTCTGTAGGTGAAAAAGTAGATTCTTTAGACTTTAAAAAGAATTTGACAAAAAGCGTTTCTAATCAATCACGATTTGGGATGCAATATGCTGCGGTACAGGTTTTTTTAGAAAATCCAATTGCGGGTGTTGGCTTTGGTCAGCAATCGTATCATAGCAGAACACATTATCCTACCTGGGCAACAAGAGACAATTATGAGTTTGAGTTATTTTATAAAAATAAAAAAGAAAAAGCCTTTCCGCCGGGTTATAATATTTATACCCGTTTATTGGCTGAAACTGGATTAATTGGGATTGTATGTTTCTTAATAATATTATATTTCTCGCTGAATGAAATACGGTTACTAATGAAAAATGCTAAGGATGAAGAAAAAACACTTTTAGTAATTCTTCTGATTTCGCTTACAGGTTTATATATAAATTGGTTTCAAATTGATACTTTTAGAATTTACGGAATCTGGCTTGGTTTAGCCATTTTGATCAGAATGAGAAATAAATCAATAGCTGCTAAAAATGAATAAGGTCGTACTTTTGATCCCGTATTACAATAATTCCGAAGGTTTAATAAAATCTTTGAAATCTATTGATCCTGACGAAGAACTGGACGTTATTGTTATAGATGACGGAAGTAAAAACAAATTTGATGAGTTAGTACTTCAAAACAGTTTTAAAGCAAAAGGAACGCTTTATTTTGAATATCTGGAACAAAACCTGGGAATTGAATTTGCATTAAATCATGGTCTTAAAATTAGTATTGAAAAAAAGTATAAATACACAGCAAGATTAGATTGTGGGGATGTTTGTTTAGGAAAAAGATTTGCAATTCAATCGGAGTTTTTAGAACAAAATCCTGAAATTAAAATAGTAGGATCAAACGTATTGGCAGTTGATAGTAGTGATGTTTATTTATATGCTATTAATTTGCCTCTGGATGACAAAAGTATCAAAAACAACATGTATCTCAATTCGATGTTAATTCATCCCGCAATATTATTTGTAACATCGATTTTAGATACAATAGGATTTTATCCCGTAAATCATAAATCGGCAGAAGATTATGCTTTCTTTTTCGCTATTTCTAAAAAGTTTAAAATGGCGAATATTGATCAGTATTTAACTCAAATTGAAATTAATGAAAATGGTATTTCAGTACAAAAAAGAAGACAACAGGTAAAAAGCAGAATACAAATTATAAAAAAGAATTTTTATTTTGGATTTTATCCAATTTATGGACTTATTAGAAATTATGTGTTATTGTTCATGCCTTACAGTATCATTTTAGAAATTAAAAAGAGAATTAAAAAATGAGAAATCTAATAAAAGATAAAGGTTTCGAATATCTTATTTATGCCTTAATATTATCGCTTTTTTTCTCAAAAGCGATTCCCAATATTATTTTGGCAATTTTATCAGTTTGGACAATTATAAATTTTAAAAACAATTTAATTTTAAAAACAAAAGTTACTTATTCATCTACTATAATTTTGTTGATTTTACTGATTTTTCTAGCATTAAAATCAATTCTTTTCAATACAATAGTATATGATCTTAAAGTTTACAGAGGTATATTTTTGTTATTTTGGCTTGCAATTGTATTTCAAAAAATAACCGATTTTAAAACGTTAAAACTCGTTCTTTTATGGGGAATCAATGCTGCAATTTTATGCTCTGTCTTTTTAATCAGTTTATTTTATCTAAAAAATCATACACTACCTTTTTCTAACACCGCTGAAGTCAATGAATTATTAATTTTAGAACGACCGTACATTGGTTTTATTACTGTTTTAGGATTCTTTCTAAGTATCGAAAAGGCCATATTTTCTAGTCGATTCAACCGTCTTTGGGTAGTAAATACTATATTGTTATTTTTATTTATATTATTAATTTCTGCCAGAATTTCAATTATTACACTCTTTGTACTTTCGATAGTTTACCTACTTTTTTATGCTAAGATAAGTTGGGCTAAAAAGGGTATGTTTTTAATTTCGTTTGTTGTTTTCTTTGGATTGATCGTTTTAACGAATAAAAATATTTCAGAACGTTTTTTTGTAAAAAGCAATCTCGAAGAATCATTAAAAGTAGCATCAGATTATGAACCTCGAATTGTAATTTGGAATTGTGCTTACTCAATGAAGCAAAAAGCTGATTATAATCCTTTAATTGGATTTGACGGATATAAAATAATCTCAAATAACTTTTTAGAGTGTTATGCCAATACTATTGAAAACTTGTCTAAAAAAGAATATTTTTTAACAGAAAAATTCAACTCTCATAATCAGTTTATAGATTTTTATTTGATTGGCGGTTTAATTGGTTTAGGACTATTTGTTGCCTTTTTTATTAAATTATTTATAGAAGTGAGGAAGAATTTTTTTCAAACCGCAATTGTAGTTTCCTTTTTATTGTTTTTTAGCGTTGAGAATATCTTTTATCGACAATTTGGATGTTATCTTGTTGGTATATTTATCCTAATTTTATCTCATATTAAGAACGAAATAAATGAGTAAAATTAAAATCGCCCATATTTTGCATTCTGTTGGAGGCGTAGATGTTTCATTGCGACAAATACTTCAAAACATTGACACATCGGAGTTTGAAAATATTGTGCTTCATGGTGATTCTGATACTCAGGTTTTATTTCAGGATAAAAATTCGAAACCAATAAAAGAGTATAAATTACCAATTTATCGTGAAATTTCTATTAAAAATGATTACCAGGCAATTGTAAAAGCCTTAAAAATCATTCGTAAAGAACAACCGGATTTAATACATTCACACAGTACAAAAGGGGGAGTTGTTGCCAGAGTTATAGGGTTTATTACAGGTATAAAAGTCTTGCATACGCCACAAGCCTTTTCATATTTGTGTACTGATAAAAAAATAAAAAGAGCAACATTTTTATTTATCGAAAAAGTACTTTCAAAAGGAAAATCTGTTTTGCTGGCTTCATCTGAGTCAGAATTAAAAAGAGCAAGTGATGAGGTGGGTTATTCTAAATCTAAAACAGCACTTTTTAATAACGCAATAAGTCCAATCGAAAAAATTTATGAACTTTCTATACCAAAAACATGGCCTGACAAGTATCTTTGTACAGTAGGAAGACCTTGTTATCAAAAAAACACTGAAGAATTAATAAATGTATTGTACGAAGTTAATAAAACTGAAGACATACATTTGGTATTAGTAGGCGTTGGGCATCATGCAGATCAATTGGAAATTGTTGAAAATTTAGTTTTAAAATTAAATTTAAAAGAAAAAATTACAATTCTTAACTGGACTTCGAGGGAAGATGTATTACATATCATTAGCAAAGCAAAATTATATGTTTCGGCTTCAAGATACGAGGGTTTGCCTTATGCTGTAATCGAAAGCTTGGCATTATCGATTCCAAATGTGGTTTCAGATTGTGATGGTAATCGGGATTTAATTAAAAATGATTATAATGGATTTTGTATAAAAAATAACGATACAGAAGAATTTACTCAAAGAATTATTCAATTATTAAAAGAAGAAAATTTACATTATGAGTTTTCAAAAAATGCAAAAGAGACATTTTTAAAACATCATAATATTAATGAAAAAATAAACAATCTTGAATCTATTTATAGAGAAGAATTAAAATAATATGAAAAGAATACTTATTACCGGAGCTGCAGGATTTTTAGGATCGCATTTGTGTGATCGTTTTATCAAAGAAGGATATTATGTTATCGGGATGGATAATCTGATCACGGGAGATCTTAAAAACATAGAACATTTATTTAAGTTAGAACATTTCGAATTTTACCATCATGATATCACCAAGTTTGTTCATGTTCCGGGTGATTTAGATTATATTTTACATTTTGCTTCGCCTGCAAGTCCTATCGATTACTTGAAAATTCCAATTCAGACCTTGAAAGTAGGATCTTTAGGAACACATAATTTGTTAGGATTAGCGAGAGTTAAAAATGCCAGAATTTTGATTGCTTCAACATCAGAGGTTTACGGAGATCCATTGGTTCACCCACAAACCGAAGAATATTACGGAAACGTAAACACCATAGGTCCACGCGGGGTTTATGACGAAGCAAAACGTTTTCAGGAATCCATAACAATGGCGTACCATACTTTTCATGGAGTAGAAACCAGAATCGTACGTATTTTTAATACTTACGGACCAAGAATGCGCTTAAACGACGGACGTGTAATTCCGGCTTTTATTGGCCAGGCTTTACGCGGAGAAGATTTAACAATTTTTGGTGACGGAATGCAAACACGTTCTTTTTGTTACGTAGATGATCAGGTCGAAGGTATTTTCAGGTTATTACATTCAGATTATGTATATCCGGTAAATATTGGAAATCCGGATGAAATCACGATTAAAGATTTTGCAGAAGAGATCATTAAACTAACAGGAACGAACCAAAAGGTAGTCTATCATCCATTACCGATAAACGATCCTTTACAACGCCAGCCAGACACCACAAAAGCAAAAGAGCTATTAGGTTGGGAAGCAAAAGTGAGTCGTTCTGAAGGAATGAAAATTACATACGATTATTTCAGGTCACTTTCAAAAGAAGAACTTTCAAAAGAAGAACACAAAGATTTTTCGAGTTATATAAAATAAAAAAACGGGCAAATATTCAATTAGATATTTGCCCGTTTTCATTTTATTGAAGTTGCTTAGAAAGCATTATTTTCAATTAATTCTTTCATTTGTCGATCAAGGTTAAAATTTTCTTTTGCATGAAGAAAAATATTTTTTTTCATTTTTTGAATTTCACCTTTACCTAATTTTGAAATTTGTATTAAAGTTGAATTTAATTGGTGAAAATCTTCTACAGGAACAACCCATCCCAGATTATTTTCCTCGACAATATTTTCACCTTCGCCTCCTCCAAAATAAAAAACGGGAAATCCCAAAGCACTATATTCGAATATTTTTGAAGGCACAGAACCGTAAATTCTCGTTTTAAGCGGAACAAGAGCAATATCTAAATCCTTTAATTTTTCATGCAGAACATTACGTTCTAACATTCCATGGAAAATTATTTTTTTAGTTGGATTTTGCTTGAGGTAATTTACAATTTGAGTTTTCTCGGCACCATCACCAAAAATATGCAGTTCGATATTAGTATTCTCTAAATTCAATTGTTGAATAAGTTCAAAAACACCTTGCGCAACGCCCAATAATCCTGCGTAAAATAGTTTTATTGTTTCGCTGTAATTTTCTTTTTCTTCCGGAAAATCTTCTACAAAATGATCTGGATAATTGCGATATAAAAAGCATTTTTTTTCAGGAAAAATCGAATGAATATGTGCAATAATTTCATTAGACTGACCAAAAATATGCGTTGCTTTTTTATAGATAAAACGTTCTATGAAAAGTAAAATTTTATGCGAAATACTATTTTTCTTCAACACTTCAAGTTCAATGGCAGCTGTTGGCCAAAGATCAGAAACATTCAGAATTATTGTTTTTCGTTTGAGCCAAAGTGTAAAAACAGAAACAAAAGATAGCAATAAGGGCGGCGATTGTACAATTACTTTTTTAGGCGTTTTGACAAATAATAAATAGAAAAACAAAGTGGATGAAAACGAAAGCGTCGAAACAATTCGTTTAAAAATATTCGAACTATTACTAGGATAAATCCAAAGACGTTTTATTGTAATATTCTGAACCTTTTCAGTAACAGAGAATTTGCCTTTATATTCCGGAAACAATTCGCCTTTTGGATAATTGGGCAACGGAGAGATCACCGAAACTTCATATCCGTTTTGATTTAATTTCAAAGCCAATTGTTCAATTCTATTGGCTGCAGCACCTTTCTCGGGCGGATAATAATTGGATATGATTAAAATGTCCTTCATTATTTTTTATCCAATAAAATTGAAATAATTCTTTCCGATGCTTTTCCGTCCCATAATTCCGGAATACCACTTTTTCTTGCCCCATTTTTCAGGAACTCACCAAATACGTTCTGTAAATTTTCTAAAGAAGTTCCCACAATAGTATTCGATCCTATAGTTTCTGTTTCAGGGCGTTCGGTATTATTTCGCATTGTAAAACAAGGAATTCCAAGAACAGTTGTTTCTTCAGATATTCCTCCGCTATCGGTAATAACAGCAAAGCTATTTTTGATCAAATACATGAAATTTAAATAACCTTGCGGAGCAACAAAAATGATGTTTTTGAATTTAATTTCGCTTTCGCCTAAAATTGCCTGAGTTCTGGGATGAATCGGAAACAGTATTTTTTTGTTGTCAACCAAAGTATCGATTCCGTGCAGAAGCTCGATCAAAGAAGAAACTTCGTCAACATTTCCGGGACGATGTAAGGTTAGAGTAATATAATTTTTTTCGTTTAATTGATGTTCTTGCCAAAAATCTGGCGCAGCAATACGATCTAAATTTTGGCATAAAGTATCGATCATCACATTTCCCACAAAGTGAATGTGATCAGGATTTGAACCTAATTTCAGTAAATTTTCTGAGGCAGAAGTTGAGGTTGTAAAAAAGTAATCTGTAATACTATCCGTCAGCATTCTGTTGATTTCTTCCGGCATTGTTAAATCGCCAGAACGAATTCCGGCTTCGACATGCGCTACTTTTGTATTACATTTTTTGGCGACAATCGAACACGCCATAGTCGAATTGACATCGCCAACAACCAAAACCAAATCACAAGGATTTTGAAGCAGTTCTTTCTCAAAGGCAATCATGATCGCAGCAGTTTGTTCGGCTTGAGAACCACTTT
>Ga0247815_10000805_pt1 | contig 24246 bp, 36 predicted proteins | sample UWRJL194509B1_FD_181014 | JGI IMG/M metagenome (GOLD analysis project Ga0247815, IMG submission 181014) | Plant litter microbial communities from Arlington Agricultural Research Station in Wisconsin, United States - UWRJ-L194-509B-1 | ecosystem: Environmental > Terrestrial > Plant litter >...
ACGCCGTTCAGCTACGCACCACAAGGTACCTCTCGCGCACAGTTCCAATCGTCGCCACCGACGCCTTCCGTAGCGTCGCCACCAGCATCGCACGGACTTGGCAGGTCGCGACAGCACGTCGAAACCACAGCCGGCTCATCGCAAAGGACGTCGTCTTCGAGCGCTGTCAGATCTGAGCAGGATACAACACCGCAGTCGTCGGGTGCCCACTCACTCACATCCCGCCGCTTAGGCTCTCAAGTCGAGATGTTTGACTAGACCAGCGCCGGACCGAGCGACGTGATTGACGACGACGCTCATCTGTTGGATACTAGCGTGAGGCAATGGCGAGGTCAGTTGCGCGCACGAACGGGATACACCCGACGCCAGACGTTCAGTGGCCACACTACGACCCTATGGATGGATCTGATGCAGTCGGAGGAAGCTACTCCGAGTCGCCGAGCAAAGAGCACCGCGCCGCCGGTTTAGGCCTCGTTGCACCGAGCGAGAACGCGAAGACCGGCACCAAGCGACTTGGTCTTTTCAGCAGATTCAAGAAGAGGAAGCTGATAAACCAAGCTGACGCCGACAAGCCGCAGCGGCGCTGATGAGAAGGCCCGAGTTTGATCTCCCAGCACTTACAAGGCCAGTTTTGGGTGAAGCCGCTTCTGACATCCTCGACTGTCGTAGTGGGATAGTTCGTGCTCCCAATGTGGAGAGAGAGATGTCGAGGTCCACTCTTACCGCCACGCCGTTCACATTTTTATCACATTACCTTGCTTGCTAAAATGCAATCACTCCAACCGCCTATGATCAATGCATAATACGGTGTCGCCTAAAGCCAAGATGTCGACCAATTGTGAAACTAGGCTCGGATGCTTCTGGACTGCGAGAGAATACCAAACCCAGCGGTTACCATCCTTCTTGTCTTTCTTCTGGGCTCGGTAACAGCCCTTCGGATCAATGAGCAGGCTCTGAAGGTTGCAAGGCCGAATATAAAGTTCTGCGACGGGCCAGAACTCGAAGAAACCCGAGGAGTAGGTCGCCAGCTAAAGAGGCTTCAAAAGACAGGTCAAGTGTTGAGAACAAGAGTCATCCCAAAATCAAGGTGTGATGTAAATTGTTCTATTTGCTGAATATGAGATAATTCAAGCGTCGTCGGATGTTGAGGTCGGAGGGTTGCGGAGCAGCGACTCGTGCTTGCGCTTTCCTCGCAAGTCCCACTTGAGCTGCAAACGCGTCAGCATAAACCAAGATAACATCCAATTCACATACGTTCTGATCAACAGCAATGAGGTAGGTGATTGTGGGAACAACGACCGCAAGGCCGACGATGCGGCGCACGACTGGTCGGGTAAACTTGAAGTTGCGGTACACGTTTTCTCTCTGCAAATGAGTTCAGAGCAACGTAATACTTTGATTGGGATGATAATAACCATTTCAGCCCATGCCTCGATGGCCGGGTCAACCTGCGCGAATCATGAGCACGGGATAGGTCACTGGTTGGACGTTCAAGGTGCGTACTTTCTGCCCTGGAACACAAACACACATGTTAGCAACTGAATGTCTAGTTCAAACGCCATCGCGCACCATGTCCGCCGGCCATGGTCAGTTGCTTTCAAGAGAGAAACAAGGGAAGGGAGACTGACGGCAAAATCCGTGACTCGTACACGCTTCTCCTCCCTCCTCCATCAACTATGTCTCGCGAATGGGACCGAGGCAAAGGCTACGACGACCGCTATGACGACCGCGACCGTGACTGGGACCGTGAACGTGACTACGACCGCGCCCGAAGTGGCCACGTGCGATACCGTGAGGATGAAGACGAGGCCTACGATGAGCGAGAACGAGGCGGCCACAAGCGACCCAAGCACAATGTTGTCTCAGAGACTTGAAATCAGCGTCAACGGTCGACTTACAGTTCCTCTGACCAGGAACAAGATGATTATTTTGAGGAATATTCCTACGACGACCGCAAACCCCGCCGCAAGCTTGTACCCAGCGAGGCCAGCGAGCACATCATCTTCCTCGGCCTCGATCAGGACTTTACAGAAGCAGATGTAGGCCAACTCGGCTCATAGCTTGATGGCTCTTGTTCTGACTGTTTGCTTGCAGCTCCAAGGATTCCTGCTCGGTGCAGGTGGCGTCCTCAACAGCGTCACTATAATCCGCGACCGAGCAACAGGCACATCTACTTTCAACCACCTCCGTCCAGATCACATCCTGACCTCTTCCCTTCCCGGATCTTTACTTTCAAGGTCTATCTAAAGGCTTCGGCTTTGCCGAGTTTGCGTCGTCAGAGCACGCCAACGCGTTCCTCGCACCTCGCTTCCCTTTCATTCACGTCCCGCCGCCCGCGTCGCATGGACCCGCCGCCTACCGTGCCTGGCAAAACGCGCTCGATTCTGGGACGTCACTCAACCAGCGCCGGGTCAAGATCGACTTTTCGCAGAGCGTCGCACCAGGCATGAAGCAAACAGGCAGTTCGCTCACCCAGATGAACGACGCCACACGCGACATCGGTACCGCAGCGGCACCTGTGCTGCTGTTCCGTGGACTTGATCCCATCAGCGCGCCAGAGGCTATTGCAGCGGCAATGCGACACTCTGCTGGGGTTGGTAGGGATGGCGCGAAGGGCATGCGGAGGGTCCTGCTAATAAAGGACAAAATGACCAAAGTTAGCATGGGCTTTGCGTTTGTCGAGTTTGTCGACATTGAGGCGAGTCTAGCGCACTTTTTTTCAGGGCGTGAGTGTTGATGTACAGTCCAGTCGGCCAGCACAGTGTTCGCAAATGCGATGTCACCCCAACTGCATCCCACCGGTTTCAAGATCTCGGAACGTCCCGTGGCCGTTAGTTTTGCGCATCCGTACTCATGGCAGCGGGTCCCCGACGACGTGATCAAGGACGAAGCTTGCATTGAATCAACCATAGCTGTTGGGGGTGTTGATGGCGACTGGGCGCGCTACTGGGACGAAAGCTCTACACTAGCATCGCTCGAGTTCGAGGTTGAGTTACCGGCGTCGAGAGGCTTGGCCTCAAGAGGCGACCGCAAAAAGAAGCAGGTTTCCGGTTCGTGCTCATCGACCTCTGCAAAGTTGGATTGGTGTTGATGACTTAACTACAGACATCGACGCGGATGTCGCGGCGTTCCTCGGCGAGATCACCCAGCAGATGACCGCGGCGAGCGTGATGCCCGTCTCCGACAAGCCCCTGACGTTGAGCTTCAGCAAGCCAGTTGCTGTCGCGAGTAAACCCGCTCCTGCGGCAGGTGCGTGCCCATACCTGTGACGCGTGCTGGGCCGCTCATCCTGCGAATAGTGGTTGCCGCCGCACCCGTGCTTGGGTTCTCGATGGACGACAATGAAGACGGTTCAGATGCCAAGGTTGGGGAGAAGACGGAAGATCCCAAGGCTGCAGCTGCGAAGCGTGTCGCGCCCCTCATCGCGAGCAAAAAGGTTCGTGCGCCTACGCTACGTCAGTATTCAGGCAAATCCGAGCTTACATGCCCTAACAGGTTGCAAACAACATATCAAAGTGGACCAATGTTCAGGCGGTGCTCAATCCCGGCGCAAAACCTGCGGCTGCGAGTCAAGCGGAGCCCGCCTTGGCCGCACCTTCGTCAGTGAGTATTACCGTAGTTCTCGGTAGCGGGCATCATTTTTTTATATCCTGTCTCTACTGCATGCAGCTATCGACATCTGCAGCTGGCAAGGCTGTCGCCCCCCTGCCAAAACCAAGCCGGTCGCCTAAACCCGTTGCTGTCACAGAGGCTACTCCTGCAGCGGCTTCAAGGTCTGCATCCGTGGCCGACGAAGAATTCGAGTACTCGGACCCGATCACTGTCGCGTGCTATCTGTGTTCGCGTGGCCTCAAATCACTCGATCAGCTCAAACGCCACATCGCGGAATCTGATCTACACAAGGCTCGCACTTTCTCTTATATGTCTCGCTTTGTCGGGACAAACTGACTGATGATATGCTGCTTTGCTACTTCTTGCTCTGGGGTTTTGCTGCTTTGCTATCCGACATCCGCTTTGCATGACACAACATTGACGTACACAGCGGAACCTCAAGGACTCTGCACTCCGCGACGTCGCACGTGCTAAGGCCAAAACCGCGCGCGACAGAGCTTCCGCCTCCGCCTCCGACCAACCCAAGTACCGTGATCGAGCACTCGAACGACGTGCGATGCATAATCAGCCGGACGGCCCAGCACCAGAGGCGAAGTCCGCGCAAGCAAAGAAACGTATCGAAGGTCCACCGCCGCCGCCCAGCCCACCGCCACCCGCGCTCGCGCCGGCGCAGGACGAGAACAATATGGGCAACAGGCTTTTGAAGAAGATGGGCTGGACGGACGGTATAGGTTTGGGAACAGAGGGCGAGGGCAGGGTCGAGCCTGTGTGAGTCTTTCAGTCATTCATTTGCATTTGGGCGAAACCTGATTACGATCTTGTTTCAGTCAGACGGCGATGTTCGAAACGGGGGCAGGCATTGGTGCAAGCAAGGGCAAAGAAATTACGAACTTTGGGCAAGGCTATGGTGGATATGTGGCGGCAGTCAAGGATAGTGCGAAGGCGCGATTCAACCAGTCGTGAAGTTGGTGATGCGTATGAATTTTGGCTTGTACTTTGTCTTGAATTTTGGAGAGCCCTTTGTTATGCTCCGCGTGATCGCCCCTCCTTGTTTGAGCGTTGAGAAAGAATGCCTCTACAGAGGTTCGCAGCATGAAAGTCACTCTGCAAGGGTTGGACAAGAGTACGAACGACTGTAGGTCTTGAGGATCTATCTCTACTGAACCGTTGCAATTCATATGCACGATCGAACGTAGTAGGACATCTGCTCAATTTCTCCACGACACCAGCACCTCGTCCGTCCTAAACCTTTGGGTGCATGTGCTCTCAGCCAGAGTTGTTTCAAAGCCCATTCTGAAGCCGAGTAAACCCGCTTGTGCAATCATAATGCCATTGTCAATGCAGAATCTGCAACAGTATGAGCACCGGTAAAGTGTCGCTGCACTGTATGCGCACCGCTCATCCGTGGCAAATACCATCCCGCCGCGCTCCTTCGCCATCACACCCATCATCTCCTGCAGTCTCAAATTGCCTGCGCGACATCAAGTCAGTTTCCTTCGCTGTAATCTCACAAGGAACCTGTCGACGCACTGCCAACTCCACCGACAATCAACACCTCCTTGCTCCCAATGTGTGCCATCGCACGCTCGGTGATTTCGACGAGCATCGCATACACGGTCTCCTGTAGTGAGAAGCAAAGGTCCGCGGGAGTGATCACGTCGTCAACGGACCCAGACTCCTCGCGCGAGGTGCGGAATCGTTTGTCTTGGGTGTAGGCTTCAGTTGCTTTGAGTAGGCCGGAGAAGGAGACATCCATCCCTTTGGTTGCGTAGGGAAGGGGAAGGAGTCGTACTCCTCTGGGAAAGCAAGTTCGTAAACAGTGTCAGACGCAGAGGTTACGAACACTTGCCGTTTTGCCTCCTGCTCGATGTTATATCCTGGCGCAGGGTCATTGCTCAGCCCGATCACTCGTGCAAACCGGTCCAAACAGTTCCCGACGGCAATATCGAGGGTTTCGCCAAAGATACGGTATCTCTGGCGCGAATACGCGATGACTTGAGTGTTGCCGCCCGAAACGTAGAGAACAACGGGATTCTGCGCGCCGGTGATGAGACGGCCCATCTCGATATCTGATTACAACCGCCGCGTACGAAACCTAGTTGGTAAGATATGCTGTGTTCGAATGGAGTGAAGAGGACGCACGGCCAACACAGTGGTTAACCCCTATCAATGGCTTGCCATACAGCAGCGAGAGCGTGCGCGCCACCAACGCGACCGACTGCAATGGCGCGCCCATTCCCGGACCTTTGGCACCAATTCATCAGCCAACAGTAATATTACTATAGATATCCAGTCGCTCGCACCCTTGGTGTAGCAGATGCAGTTCAAGTCTTTCATGCTGATATCTGCCTTGCTCAGCGCGTCCCCGATGACCGTCTGGATCCACGTCCGATGGTGCGCGGCTGTATCGCGCGGGAGAAATCCCTCGCCAGGCGGCGTGATGTATGTATGCCGTACATTCGAGAGTACCTTCGTCGAGCCGTCTGGTTCATGCAGCATGACACCAGCGCCAAGTTTATTGGCGGAGCCCTCAAGCCCGAGCGCAAGAGTCGGCTTCGCTGTGAGTGTCTTAGCAAGCACAGCTATAAATTATGTAATTGTTGGAGGCATACCGGGTCGCTTGAGAGGATTCAGACGGCGGACCATGATTGTGAGCTGATTGAGAGGAAGAGAGATTCGCACAGCGCGACTCCGCCCACACATTATCCCCGCAACTAAACAATCCAAACGTTCGCTCGCGTGCGTACCAGTCTACGGATATATCAGCACGTACTACTTTGCTTGCGTGTCCCACGAGCTATCCTTCCATGAGCAGTCGCGAGATTGGGTGACCTTCTTGCGAGTTAGGTTTCCTAGTTCTGTATTCATAGCAGCCAAATGCGCCATCTACTTCGTGTGCTGAGAGGGCTAGTTCTCAGGGCCAGACCTCAGCATGCAGCGTGCGGTGGCTCAACAAAGGGCATGAAACTATTCCTCTGAGCTTCCGAATTCGTAAATAGCGTCAAGGGCTTGTCATTAGGACTCCACCAGTAACAACTGAACGTTCATCAAAGCAGATTTACAGTACGAACCACGGCCTCTTCATCATCCCGCTACTCAGCATACGGCGGGGGCGGTGCTGGGTGTCCATGCTGTACAGGTGCAAACTGGACCTGCAGATCCTGGACCGAACGCGGCTGTTCCACCAAGACTGGGTCGAGAAGACCTCTGGATAGGAAGTGAGCACACCATAACACTCATACAGTGTGTCGGGACTCACAGCAGAATGAATGAGTCCAATCCGCTTAGACGTTCGACACAGTGGGCTGTCCACACGCGCGCCACCTGCTCAGCGGAGAAGGCAAGGTCGTCAAGGGCAGTTTGCAGATCGAACGTCCCCTGGTCAGGACTCAGCGCTCAGCTGGTGGAACAACAACACACACCATACGAACGCCAGGTTCTTGTTGCCGACTCTCCTCGTGATCACCACTGTTCTTGGCACTGGCCTCAGTGTCACGAACGTCCCGTCGCGGCGTTCACAATGTAGCTCTCCGCACTTTTTGAACCACTCGGGCTCTGTATCGGTACCGGTGACCTAAGATGCCTATTCAGCCAGGTACTCGCTCTTGCCCAGGAACTTGACTGACCCAGAAGCTAGGCGTTCGAGACGTTGCAAGTGGATAGGGGCGGCGGACAGAGATGCGAGAGATTGAAGGGAAGAGTAGCCAAACGTGCAGGCGTAGAGTTCTCCGGAAAGTGTCAAGAGAGAGATCTGATAGTTTTGGGACGAATTCCGGTTGTAAGAGGCGTGAGGGTGGGTTGAGGGGGAGAAAGAGATCATAACCTGCATCGGGTTTCGCCGCTCCTCCTCCTTGCACGTGACCTGTCTGGTGCAAGCCAATCGCCCTATGCCGCGACAGTGCAATATAATAAGTCATTCGCCCAACGCCATCCTCGCTCGTCGGGTACGTCACTCTTCATTCGTATCCAGCGGTGCTTTGCGATTGTGCGGGTTTGGTGCATCTGGATAAACTGCGAGTGACACGAGGCTGAGGCGGGAGTTGCGCACTGACTCTGCCACGACACGCTCCCTATCATAACACAACTCGAACACTCGATTCTACGCGTGTATCAGTCTACGAGTACACGAGCACGTATTGCTCTTATCCATTCATACAACAGTCTATCAGCTCTGTGACCGGAAGATCACCACACCCACGTCGCCCGAAAGAAGCCCCAAACTACCTGAGCGAGCGGCTGACCATGCACACTGAACAGCAGCGTATACCAGTACGCGCGGAACAATGTACCAGCTCCTTCCTCGCGGACAATCGACAGCACGCAGTCAATGGCAGAGCTGTATCGTGTCGGTCGAATGTCAACGACGGTCTCGACCGGCAGGTCGGATGTCTTCGATGATGCCAGTAACGGTGCCTCGTCATTTGTCTGGCTCGCGCTGGTATCAATATCCTCGCCGATTATTGCAGGTTCGGGGATGGCGAATGGTTGAACTGAGAGGCGGACGGTCACAATTTCGAGGACGCAGACGACACCCGCTGCGCCTGCTTTGACGATGATGCCCGCGACATATGCCGGTAGCGTGTTGCGGTTGTACACAAGCTCCCTCCATGCGCCAACAGCCGCTCCTGTGACCAGCACACGGATGAGTTCGATGACGAGGACGGAGAGCGCTGTGCCGAGGATGGCCAGCTTCTTTGTATGTTGGCCAAACAGCTTGCGAACGGCGCCAAATGGCCAGGACCAAGAGACATAAAACGGCGAAACGATCTCTCTAAAAAGCACAAAAGGTGAGTAAACCGATATCAGATGAGCGGTCGCCGGTGAACGGGCGAGTGGGTGGGGAAGGGCCGTATGGCCGAGAGGGGCTAGCGCCACGACTGAGCAGAGACGTACCGATGGAGAACGAGCAAAACTACGATGCTGCTTGGGAGGAGAACAAGACTGGTGCCGACATCGCGTGGCAGTGGGAGCCTATCAAGCAGCTCGTCGAGGTCGGAGCCCATTGAGTATACGGTAAAGTAGCGGCGAACGACAGCTAGCAGGGTAGGCACTGCATTCGACGTGGTGGTGAGTGATGTGTGGCGAGAAGAAGATTGCATGAAAACGCACCGGTGCCTTTCCAGTATCCTCCAAAGCCTTCGAGTCTGTGGACACGCAGCAACGTGCCCCAGTACGACTCGACCTCTGCTTCCTTGATCTTTGGTAGTGACGACCGTGACTGGGCCTCATCGTCTTCAAGTGCCACAGCTTGCCTCAATCGGTACTGGGCACGATAGCGCACCAGAACACCATAGAATGGAACTGCGATGACGGTGCACACGAGACTGAGCGGGTCGAGCGCCATGATAATGAGCACCGCAAAGGCCACGCTCAACACGACCTTGACCACAGCGCGCAGCACGCCGCGCCAGCCTTTGGGCGGGGTATCGTCTGGCGCGGACGCAGTATCTGACATGGTGGGAGGAGCGAAAGGAAGTGATGTCGGACATTACGATTCTTCGGATCCACAAGCGCGGAGGAATCACAGCCAAACAGCAGACTTCTCCAAGTTCTCTTCTTCGTTTAAACTTCTGGCTGCACATATAACTAATTCTAATTTAACAGATCGACAATCACAGGCTGGCCTTGCCACTTGACTGCACAATTCACGCTCACAACGCCGGTCGTTGGGTCCACACGTGCGCCAAATGCTTCATGCACATGTCCAAAGACATGCAGACGCAATGCACTTAGTGTGGCCACTTTGGCGGCAAGCCCAGGACAACCTGCTCGGATCTCGGAGAGAGTCTCATCAAGCACTTTGGCGGGTGGGCCGTGGGTGACGAGGATTTCGACACGTTGAGGGATCGACTCCCAATAATCTGGGACAGCGTTAGATGAGCATCCGTGTGATCAGATCATAGCTAATCATACCTTGCGCGTTCTCAAAGTCATACTGGAATGCGGGCATGCCGTACCGCGGAGTTCCCTGCACTCATAATTAGCATACATGCGGAAGTAACCGGTCGCACAGACACACGCACAGGGTCGCCATGGATGTTCCAAATTCGGTGCTCGAGTTCTAATCTCGTGGACGACCTCTGTAGATATACGACCCCACGGGCCTTGAGTGCTGTGCTCTGAATGTACTCCGGAGCCTCCTTCCACTCGTGCTTTCTGGAGTGGCGCGAGGTCAGTTGACAGTGTGGCGCTCCGGCAAACCGAATGCGCACATTCTCGCAGCCTGCTTCGGTTTGAGAGCGTTGAGTGTTGCCGGATCCAGGCACATCTACAGGTGTGTTAGATGGGTGACAACAATGAGGTCAAGAGTACAAACGTCGTGGTTTCCCGCGATGATACTGCGAGTGCGAGTCGCAATCAGCCCAGCACTCTGCACCCTCACACGCATACTGAACTTACATTTTCACAGGATGCGGCATCTTTGCGAGCCACTCCATTGTTTCTTGGATTTCATGCAGTCCTCCTCTTCTCGTGAGGTCTCCGCAGTGTATGAGCACGTCGCCATCCGGGACATCGATATCTGTGCGCAGATGTGTGTCCGACAGACACACAAATCGGGTCCAGCTGCTTGCTCCGGGATGTTCTGGCATATTTCGCCAGGAGTAGTGGGTGTAGACATGCGCAGTTGCGGTGTGAATGTTATCATGGGTCTCTTGAGGCGCGGGCATTGTTACGGAATCAAGAGAACGACGTGGGTATGGTAGAAGTTCAAGGTGCGTGCAAGCGAGTCAGGGTGTGCGCAACCGCGACGGAAGACGACGACGACGAGTTAAGAGTTAATGGCCACGCTGCGGCTGTGGTATGTGTCACATCGAAAGCAGAGTGCCGGCAGCAATCGGCAGTCTAAATCCAAGATTCGCGCAGCCAACGACGCGCCGTGAGTCGCCAAGTTCACATCCTCACAAGCTCAATAGAAGACGCGTATTGGTATATAATATATGGATTATGTTTCGTCATCAAGGAAAGCGGGGTGCGAATACGCGCCATTAACTCTGCTTTCTCTACATTCTCAAGATGGGCAGCGCTGCGAGCAAAGCGCGCAAATTACCTACAGCGCCGTCCCAGGCCCTCAAGGCTGCAAAGTCACCACCAGCCTGGGCAGGTGCTCGCACAGGTGACGCTGCGCAGATCCCGCGCGCCGCCGTGTCACGAACAGCCGGTCTGTTGATATAATTACAGGTTGCGATGGCGAGTCACTGACACATATTTACTGCAGATATCGAAGCGGATGGTGGTGACCCGCAGTTGTTGGCGCGTTTGCGAACATTAGGACCTGTTTCAATCAACTCGCACGCCACAGCTGGAACCGTACGTTCTTGCCAGTCTGCACCACCGCCTCGTCACTCACATCCTATTTTTACTTGGCAGAACGCGAGAATAACACACATGCTGCAACAGCAGGCCGAATCTGAGGAAGATGCGCTGCGTACCCGACCTGGCCGCAACAAGTTGCACTCGCATAACCTCGCATCGTTACTCGACGAACTGCGTGAGGTCGGCCACAGTCCGGCTCGTGCACACGAGGTCGCAGCTCTAGCAGAACGCTACGACATCGACTTGAGCCAGTTGCAGCATTTGCGCGCCGTCCTCAATACACCCAGTATCGGAGCGACGGTCAATTACGAGGTCGATGGGGATGTGAGGACAAGAATGATGGTAAGCATATCTGTGCCACTTTGCTTATTCGAACAAGGTGTTGACAAAGGTTTGCGTGCTTTGTAGGCGGTCTGGACAGATGAATCGTATCTTGCTGGCGAGACACCAGCACCCCCACTCTCGCCACCTTCGCAAACATCAACGCCATCACCCTAATAGACGGCAAATGAAGTCGGTTGTGAGACCGATCCGACGTGACGAGCACGCAACCTGCTTGGTTCATTCAAGGAAACGTCTCGGCGGTTCGCGGTACTGCAGCCCTGTGACCTCTGTGTCATGTCGACAAACTGGGTCTGAGGCGTTGTTGACGATGTCTTGCGCGATCACGAGCTCTCCCAGGGCATGTCTGCTTGTACGGCAGAGGTCAGGCGGGATTCATTGGAGTACGTCTATTAGGTCCGAACTGAATGAAATGGTGCAAACCACCTAGCTGGCGTGACCAGGTAACACACTGCGGTGCACGTCAATAAACGACGACGTGAGAAGTGTCAGTCTCGGCAGACAGACAAATGCTTAGGAGCACGCTGAGCCACACAAAGGGGTCTTCGGAGATCGTCGCAGGGACGTACCGTGTGAAGGCGTGTCGTGTCCGATACTATTCAGAGCTTTGTTAGCGGGCAAAGCCGATTTGGAAGTGTAGGATAAACAAGCGGCGGTGCGATGGCAGACATTGCGCCATCCTCTCGTGCTGAATGCATGTCGGGATGAGCCGGCGGACGGTGCTTGGCCTGCTGTCTTTGGCGTCATTCGCTCGCGACCCTGCACGATGGAACATCGACATATAACACCCGATAAGCCGGCGGCGCATGTCACTACAGCTCTTCGCCTCTCTTTCCCCATGATTTCGGCTGGCACGTCCCGCTCGCGCTCGTCGACTCTCACGGCGAGCGTAGACCAGCAGTACTCGTGCGACACTATCCCCCCGCCTCAGAACCCAAACCACCGTGAATTGTCACCAGAACCAGCCCAGGAGCCTGTTGCCAGTACACATTTCGACCTGTTACCACCCATGCAGCAGCCAGACCAGCCCCAGAAGCCAGCCCGCAAGCTCTGTGTGCGCCACCAGCGCATGGCAGACGAGGGTACCATCGTGAAGCTCCAGGCCGTGCGTATTTCAAATAGTATCTCTTTGAATTTACTGATAACACAATTGCGCGCGCGCACAGTCACTTGACGCATTACCAGTTGAGGAGCGCGAGACTGTTAGCACGATCTGGTCCACATTCTCGTCCAGTTCGCATCCGCGACGCGAGCTCATCCTACAGGGCATCCTGACCATGTGCTGCTTCTCCCAGCTCTCGCTGCTGTCAGAATCTCTCACCAACTTGATTCGCCTCGACCCATTCGCTCGCTTTCCACGCGAGGTCGCGTTAAAAGTGCTCGGCCACCTCGATGCCATTTCACTTGGTCGCGCAGCTCAGGTCAATGGCCACTGGCGCGAACTGGCAGACGACAACGTATTGTGGAAAAGCATATGCGAACAGCATATCGACAAGCAGTGTCGCAAGTGTGGGTGGGGGTTACCCCTGCTTGAGCGAAGACGCACAACACACCAACATGCCCATCTCCCTCCGGCTCCAACTCCGATCCCACCCATCTCTATCCTGAGCTCTGACACACCGCGTACCAAACGTGCACTCGAGATGGACGAGCACGACCAGGCCCCACCCGCCAAACGCCGCAAATCTACATCCCCCTGCCGCGATAGCGCCGACGAGTCTGGATCAAGCTTCGGCCCGCTCACACCGGCTGTATCGGCCGCCCCTAGCGGCGCAAGCACACCGACTGCGACCCGTCTGTGGAAAGACGTCTACTGCGAGCGTTTGCAGATTGCGCGCAACTGGAAGCGCGGCCGATACACCGTGCGCACCCTCCGGGGCCACGAGGACAGTGTCATGTGTCTCCAGTTCGCCGAGACGCTGCCACATATCGCATACCCTGTCCTCATCACCGGCTCGTACGATCGCACAGTTCGCGTCTGGAACGCCGATCTGGGCGAGGAGGTCCGGGTACTACGCGGCCATACGCGCGCAGTTCGGGCGCTGCAATTCGACGAAGCCAAGCTTATCACTGGCAGCATGGATTGCACGCTGCGTGTGTGGGATTGGCGCACGGGCCGCTGTATCCGCACACTACAGGGGCACTCGGAAGGCGTCGTGTGTCTGCGATATGACTCGAACGTGTTGGCGAGCGGAAGCGTCGACGCGACCGTCAAAGTCTGGAACTTCCGCACCGGCGAATGTTTCACCCTGCGCGGCCACAAGGACTGGGTCAACGCCGTACAGCTCTGGCAGCTGCCGGGTACGGGCGCGTCCGGGGCGTGTTCTGTCGCTTCTGCGGCGTCATCTTCGGCGGGCGATGGCGCAAGTTCGGGGTCTGGTTTCGACATCGATCCGGGCAAGATGCTCTTTTCAGCCTCGGACGACTGCACGATAAGATTGTGGGATCTTGCCAGGAAAATATGTGTACGGCAGTTCAGCGGGCACGTCGGCCAGGTCCAGAGTCTCATGTTGCTCAATGTCGACGAAGGATGCGACGAGGAGGAGGATGGGAAAGATTCGCCCATGGACGACGGTCGCGATTCGCCCGGCCGCCGCGGTACGAGCAAGAACGCGCAACCGTCTGCGTCGAGTATCTGGCGCGCCAACCCGATATCTTCGGGCAGCATTGGTAGCGTTGCACTGTCCGAGAGCGGGCTCGCGCCGGGCACACGGCTACCGCACCTCGTCTCGGGCAGCCTCGACAACACGATCAAGACTTGGGACATTGAGACCGGTATGGCGACACAGACGCTCTTTGGGCACATCGAAGGCGTATGGTCTATTGTCGGCGACCGGTTGCGGCTTGCATCTGGCAGCCATGACAAAACGATCAAGGTGCGTCAGTGTTCGATCTCTGCGGGAGGGTGGTGGTGCGAGAGTGTGGAAAACTGACGCCTTTGGCGCTTTGTCATTACAGGTGTGGCAGCGCGAGGAAACTGCGCCTCCGCTCAACCTCGTTGGCCACGAAGGCCCGGTGACGTGTCTTGCGCTCTCTGACGACAAGATTGTGTCGGGGAGCGACGACCACTCGATCAAGATCTGGTCCTTCGCAGAGTCCTCGTGTTCGGTCTAAATTTCGACCGCCCTCCCGTTATTTCTTTCCTAAGTTAGCGGTAATCTAATCCCTTACTGGTCACGGAGCTCATCTCTCTGGTTGCCTGTTTGTTGTCGTCGCTGTCGCTGCTATGTGCATTTTTCCAGCAGGGTCGGAAGTTCTAAGAGCTTACATATTTTGTTTGTTGATTATGTCCATTTGACTGCCGTAGGACAGCGAAATGGATCTCGTCTGTCGTTCTACTTGCACGTGCGTGGTTGGAAACAGCGAGTCTGCGGTGAGGTTCCCTCGGCAAGTTGCGGATCCTCCGATCACTCTTGACTTCATCTTGCCTCTTTCGTTGCCGCCACATGGCACCGCGCTCCCTCGCGCAAGTGGTGTTTCCTCTTGACCACACAAGAGCGAACCAGAAACAACACAAGATTCCCGTGTCGCGCTTTCGCATTCGTCGACGCACACCGAACGAGCTCGTGCAGAGTGGGCTAGATGAATTCGAGAGGGCGACATGCCGTGGCGACGAAACGACTGTGTTTGTTGCAACCTGTAAAGCTTCAATTCCCTGTGTCATTGCGACGCGGGAAGTGCGCTCTCGCGTGGATGATCACAGGACTTGTCCCGATGGCCGGTGTAAGCAGAAGGAGACTGGGCTTGTCACAATCCCCATGGATGTAGAGTTCCAATTAGAGAGGATTGCGCCTGTGATGGGTGCGCTATGAAACAAACACGCATGCTACGACCAGCTAACCGCCGCGGTTTGTGCAGACAGCCATGTGCGGGAGCGTAGAGAGGTCCTTGAAGTGATCGGGGGCGACCTGTACGTATTCCACTTCGCCACACTTTTATTTTCTCAGCTCACGCCAATTGCCTTCACTTATCAGACGACCGATACAACAAGGACGTGCAGGTCGCAGTCTTTATCATTTCGTGCTCGATCCACCGGAAGACTGTATGGAAAACACAACCTTTCTGCATTCTTTCATCACCCTCGAACGCTACAACATGCTCGCCTTCTTCAGCCGTGCGATCATGTTCTATGGCCGCAACACGCCCAAAATCAAACGCACCCCGGACTGGTTCGCCGAATGCTTTATAGATATGAACGGTGGCACAGTGGATGGAGAGCCAGATGGCCGACGCGTGCACCGGAGTGACGTTTTTAGCGCACTTGCGACCCATGCCTTCTGGCTCCGCAAGCGCATCACGGTAGGTAGTGCTGCGCTTGTCGCGCGGGATGTCTGGAATGAGTGGTGCGACACGACAATTCCGAGGATTCGGGACGAGCAAAGGAGGACACGACGTAATGAGCAAGGTTCAGGCGTATTTGGCTACCTCAAACTACCGCCCGGGCACCCAAAACGGCGACAGGACCAACGGTGGATCATCGAAGATCCTGGGTCGCCAACAAATGAGCCGAAAAGTTTACGAGAGCCGGACCTTATGGACTTGGACCAGGATGTACGCAATCCGTCTCCGGGGCCGGCTCGTGAGCGTGCGCCCTCTCCAGAGGGTAATATGCCAGTGCCTGCCCGGCCCCAGGTAAGACCGCTATCTTGTGCACAAATCAATTTCAACTGAGGGATCAACAGGTTCAGGCACGCGAGGAAGATTCGGACTCGGACTCGGACGATTCGTACTTTGACGATCCGGAAGATGATATACCAGTTGGTACGACTGGATGGACGGCACCGCACATCATGGTGGAGAGGGATCTCCGGTGCGCCTTGCTATCACTGTGATACTGACCGAGTATTGACCATTCAAGTTGCAGAGACCGATACCCGTGGCTCTTCAAAGCTGCAGAGCATACTCCTGCCTACAGATGGCATTGCACATTTATCGGGTGCACGCACTCGATTGACCTCATTCGAAATCCGGCACTCCACTTTGAAGACAGTGTCAGTAACGTGGAGCCTCCACCGGACGGCGAACGCGACGTCCGGTATGCCGCATTTCTGCGCAAGCTCAGGCAGTACGTCGGGGAACATTGGCGGTATCATTTACTGCAGCTCGAGGGTGAGCAGACCGCATACATTTGGCAAGCGATCCTGCGACACATGTACCAGCCTTTCAGAGAGCCCAATTGATTGCTCTCGCTGTGAAACATCGACAGAACCTGAATTATTGTTCACGTAGATTTCAATTCTCATACAAGGTACAGGACGTGTCGCATGCAGTCTGCAGAGGTGTGCCGATCCAATCAATGTTTCCCCTTGTCCTCGCCAAAGTAGTCTCGAGCCGTGGTGTTAATTGGTACGTCCAGCGGCTTTTCAGCAGCCCCTGGTGTCTTTGTTGGTTTGGGGCGGTGGGTGTCGACCGCCTGAATCGGGAGCGTGTATCTGTCAAGGCGTTGAGTAAACATGCTGTGTCATGCTTAGGCATGACCACTCACCGCTCCTCGTCACAACCATACGCCTTAGGTGTCAACTTAATGACCGTGTGCAGTGGGATCTTGATGTATGGCAAATCTGCCTGCGAAAGATTATGGAAGTACGCGTATCTGCGAAGCATGGATGTCAGTCATCGCCAGGACGCTGATGGGAGTTTGTCAAAATCGACGAACAAGCAGCGCAGAATTGCCTGGTGTCCAATGATCAAAATGTTCTCCTGGCGCTCGAGCTCCATGATGACGGGTTCCAACCGCGTGACAACGTCCCGATAAGATTCTCCGCCGCGATAGCGGTAGTTGAACTTGTCTTCGTCACGGTTAGCGTAGTCATCCGGGTAGTGCTCCTGAGTAGCTTGTAAATAAACCAGCGTCTCCGCACAGCTGTCGATACAATCCACGCACCTCGATCTCCTCGTAGGTCATACCATCGCATACACCAGCGTCGAGTTCATCCAGAGACTTCCACGTGAGCTTATGATACGGCAGGAACGCTGAGGTCTGAATCGTGCGTTGCAAGGTGCTCGTCCAGACAGTCAGCTCTTTGTTGCCAATGTTCTTTGTGATCAGGTCGGGCAATGCGCGCGCGTATTCCTGTCCTCGCTCTGAGAGGGCAGCGTCGCCGCCAATCTTGCCCCACACGTTGAACATGCTCTCGCCGTGCTACAAAGGGACAATCAGCGACGAAGTATCAGGTTGGCCAAATGTGCACCGACTCGAGAGAAGAAAATGCTCCGCGGTTTGAGGTGTAGGTTCATCAGGTAGAAAGCAATCCGACTTTGCAGGTATCCGTGGATGTGCGACATGTTGACCTGCTCGCCGACGTTATGGATGCGGACGTAGGAAAGTTGTGGTTCGCTGAGCGTTTCATAAACCGCCTCATATTCGCGGATGCGGTTCAGGAAGTCGCGCTTTGCGTCTTCCGGGTCCATGTTTGCGTAGTCTGGGTCGCCAGAGCGGACCTTGAGCGCAACATTGGCGGCGATGACTGCTGGGTCGTCGCAGAAGGACTCGATGAAGACGACCTTGATACCAGGTTCCCGCTCGACGCGCTTGAGGATCTTATTCCGCCGAGCCTTGGTGCTGTTGGTGGCGTCTAAATGTTCTTATCAGGATCGACATCCGAACTCAGAGACCAACGACCGCGAACCATGAATGCCGACGTTGCCGCCCTCCTTGAGCCACTGGATGAGCATATCCAAGCTCTCCTCCGCCAGAGACTCGCGCAGTCGCATGGCCTCCTCGTTCTGAGACGAGAAGTATCCCGCGGTATGCTGCTCTTTATGCCCAGTCCTGGCGCGTCGGGCATCAGTATCCAAGATGAGATTATGGCGCAGTTAGAAATACTGTTGTGTGGCCTGTCGGGCGCGTGTTCTGCGCAGCTGACCGACGTTGAAGACCTGTGGTCGTGTGAGCAATTCGAGCAGGATACAGCAGTCAAAGTACCCGCTACCTTGACATCGTACTCAAGCCACTGCAATAACATTGGTCAGTACAATGAAAAGTGTCGTATGTTATACAGAACACACTTGAAGGTATCGCATCAGCTTGTTACTGAGGTACGACTTGCCGCGTGCGGGGAGGCCGACCTGTACACCGTTAAATAAGATACGCAGCAAAACGCCGAGATGAGAGCGCGCACCATTGCAGCAACGATCTTGGCCTCTGAATAATCTGGCTTCGGGGCTGAGTGGGAGGTTGAGTGTGCGTATATTGTCGGGTGGCGCGGCCGACGACTGACCCTTGCCTCCGATACCGACAACTGTACGTGGCGGCGACGACGGACGCGAGCCGCGCCTGCTGGATGCGCTGGTTTGATCGAATTCCTTAAGACTGTAACATAGCAACATGCTTCAGAAACCCAGTCAAGCCGATCATGTGCATGCTCACCGTGGCCCGACGGCACCAAAGTGACTACGATCCTTGGAGCTTTGTGTCTGGGCAGCTTTGGTCATCGCAGTCGACAGGGCCGAGTCCACGATGGGAAGAGTTTCCGAGTCAAGAGTGTGCGGGCCTGACATCGCGGCGACTCGCTATGTATGGTGCGTTTTGGGTGATGCTCACACGAACGTTCGTCTAAGAATGCAATCGAACCCCTTGAAGCAGGAACCCCTAGTCACAAACGCCGATTCTGCCGAATTGCGAAGATTGGATATCTGGCTCAGGGTCGCTGGGTTCAGAAGCTAGATGTCGAAGAGGTCAAGCGGCGAACAGGAGGCACAGTGGCACCGGCCACGGGCCGATAAACCTGGCTCACGCGCCTGTCCATCGCGGAGTTGCTCCGACTTAGATTCATCGCGTAGAGTGTCCATGAACCCCAGCATGTAATAACATTAGACGAGTGAATAAATCAGGTAACAGCAACGGGATGGATCGATGTGGAGGAAATGAGGCAACCGCGAACCGAGAATCGATTGGACAGGCAGCATCCAAAGCATGCGAGGCACAACATGACAACACAACATAATAGTGTCAGAGAGAGACCGGGAGAGGGAGAGAGGCAAAAAATCAGTCAAGGACAGGGGAATGCACCGAGAGGGCGAGATAGTGATGATAGCAGAATAGCACGAACGAAAGGTATCCGCGAGTTAGGAGACAGGCCATAATGGTACAAATCCAGTGTCATGACAAAAGCGAGATCCGGCGTGAAGGTGGTCATGTACTGTCCCGGAGACTGCGTCGCTCGTCGTCCGGCGGTGGTTCCGATGTGCCAATCGACCGCTGACTTGACCTCGTCGACTGCCGCGAGTCTGTTCTCCTCGAGGATCGCCCAATCGTCTCGTCGCCAACACCGTCCGCTTCTACATCGTTCTCGGACGGTATATCTTCTGGTTGAGGCGACTGCAGCTCTTCTTCGTCCCCGCTCCGGATCTCTGCCCGTAATCTCGATCTCCTTGGCCTGGGCACTCGTGGAGATGTTGGTGTGAACGGCAGCGCGAAGCCGTCTTCTTTCAGCGCCGCCAACATGTTCATCGCCACGTTTGCTGTCTCCGAGCCTTCACCCGGAATGGACAGTGGTGTGAGGTTGGTACGCTGCGCCGGCGCTGGGCGGTGTTGACGCTTCGGACGTTTGGATACGCCTTCACCAAGCCGCAGTTTCTTGAGCAGGTTATCGAGGACGTCTGTCTCTTCAGCATCCAATGGCTTCGGCTTCGAACGAGCTGCCTTCATGTCCTCTTGGGCCTGCTTGCGTTTCTCCACTGCGGCAAGCTCCTCGGCGACCGTCTGGTTGGTACGCTTCGCTTTCTGGTGCAAAATTCAGTGGCCGTCGCATCGCACACCCAACAATAAAGACCCACCCTGTAGCTTGTCACGAAGATCTGGAAAATGCCGTAGAACTCGCTCGAGGTCATGTTGCGGTCCTCCTCGCCATAATACCGCACAACATCGGAGAACGAACCGTCAGCGATAGTGAGTGCGTCGGTGAGGTCGTCCAGCCTGTCTGCGCTCTCGCCAACGAAGCGGTACATCTTCTTGACGAAGCGGTCGTCGGCTGTTAGATTAGAAACGTCGGCAAAGTGTGTGGAAAGCTCGTGCTTGATCTTTGCAACGCCATCCTTGAGCTCCATGTAACGCTTCCGAACATCCTGCAGGTTGACTACGTAACGGTGAGTCTTGCGCCACATCTGGAAGATAACAAGGCTCACTCCGGTAGGCATCGGCGGGATGCTGAAGCTCGTCCAGGAACTGTTCCATATCGGGGAAGTGCTTGGAGACGATGCGTTCCAGGAAGTCGAGCAGCGTGTTGTTGTGCGATGATTTGGTGTCGACGAGCTACAGGAAGTGGCTGAGCACTACAGCGGCGCAGCATAGAACAACCAACCTTGTTGATACTGCTGACGCGGAAGCCGAACGCACCACCTTTGTGACCAGTGCCATTCATGAAGTTGCCGATGAGGAGAATGAGCTGAAGGAAGATGGTTAACAACCAACGGAAACACCAGGCATGAAGCTCGCAGGCTCACGCTGAGCAGCTCTTTGAAGTGCGGGCAAGATTGGAGAGACTTGCCGGCGGCGATGAGCTTCTTCGTGTCCTGTAGATTCGTCTTTAGCAAACGAGAACAACTAATCAAACCAAGCGGTCACTCACCTCGTCGACGAGACCAAACGTCTCCTCGAACTTGATGCTGAACAGTAGACTCTGGACACGCGCATCCAGCCGGTCGATCTTCATCAACTGGACCATGAATCGATCTGCTGAGTGCAGCTCGCTGAGCTCGTCCATCGTCGCATTGCGGTACACGTTGAGTTTGCCAATCTCCTCGGCCGTCGGTAACAGACTTTTCAGCCCGACGAGGAACACCTCGAAGCACACCGCGGGATCGCACTGGAGCAGCTTGGCTGAAATCTCCTCTGGAGTGAATTGCTTGACGCGCTGCATGATGATGCCAAGGTTCTTCTTGCGCTCCGGCGACAGAACACTCTTGAGCTCGTCTGCCTTCTTCTTCGTCATCAGGTTGGTGACGAACGTCTTGGCTTTGAAATCGTTCTCCATCTCGCGCCACACACCGTCCAGCTGCAGCTTTTTCATCCAGTCGTACTCCTTTTCGGGCTCTTCCACGTTCCAAAGCGTCTTGCCGACTGCCTGCTGCGGCAGTTTGTCCCACTGCAGCTGCTTCATCTTTTGCGACGCGATAAAAGACACGTCTTTGCGGCCGCCGTTGAGGTTAACCGGCATTCCATTCGTCGTAACGACGCTAGAGCGAGCTGAGTTGGGCATTGACCCAGGTGTACTGCGAGGGCCAGGCGGCGGAGGCGGAGGAGGTGGTGGTGGCGGCATGGGACCAGAAGACGACCCAATCGGTGCCTTGAACCCGCCGGGTGGTGGTGGTGGCGGCGGGGGTGGAGGAGGAGGAGGAGGGGGAGGTGGTGGAGGTGGCGGGCTCATGGCACCACCAGGCGGAGGTGGAGGTGGAGGTGGCGGCGGAGGTGGCGGCGGGGGTGGAGTTGCCGCACCGTCCTCATCCACGGTCGACATACCGTCGCTCCCGACCGTCGGCTCGGCGACTTTCATGCCCATGCTAGCCAGCCTGCTCGCTAGCTGGTCGCGCATGATAGAGTGCGTCCTGATCAGTTCCGACCTGCCACTAATGCTCGTTGACGGGGTCGTTTTCGCGCCGTCAATCGACATCTCGCTGCCGGTACCATCCGTGTCTGTCCCTGTACTGGGTGGCCCTGGGTCCGTGACAATTCTCCGCTCGCGCGGATCGAGGCCATTGAGGAAACGAGGTGGCAGGGAGGCTTTACCAGCTGCCAGCTGCTTCGTTGTGCCAGGCCGACGCGGCGAGTTGCGCATGCTGCGAACACCGAGCAGTGGCACCTTCGGTGACGAATTGAGCTCGGAACCGGCCTGCATGCTCTGCTCAAGATGAGCCCTCTCGCGCTCCTCCTCGGCGTCCATGAATTGCGACGATCGGGGGACCTTCGAGCCCTTGGACCCCCGCGTTTTAGGTTTACCGTCCCGGCCAACTGCTCGCTCGCCTCCAGCCCCGCCTCCACCTCCACCTCCACCTTCGCCTTCACTCTCCTCCTCATCGTCATCATCGTCGTACTCCGCTCCAAGTTCCTCCTCCGTCATGCCCGCCCTGAGCTTCGCCAGCCGCTTGAGCTTGCGGTTCTTCCGGCCCTCGAGAACATCGATCGTCTTCTGGCGCTCCATCTGCTTCTCCAGCGTCGATATGAGCTCCGTACGACTCATACCCGCCGTGCTGATCTGCATGTCGAGCCCGCGCGCCTCTCGCAGCATGTTGAACAACTCCTGGATCTGCTGCTCGAGTTGCCGAATTTGCTCCTCGTACATCTGCTTCTGCTCCTCGAGTCGCGTGGTCAACAGCTCGGTTGTGTGCCGCGACGTCTTGAGCTTCTCATCGGAGTTCGTTAGCTGCCCCTTGAGCTTGCCTACAAGTCCGTCCTCGCCTTGTGCGACCTCGTCCCGCAACGAGTCCAACTCGTCCCTCACACGTGAAAGCTCCGCGCGCGCAGACGCCGCATCCTCGGACGCCTGCTGCGCCTGTTCCTGCTCGCCAAATTGCGCGACCAGCCGTGCGACGGAGACACCGACGTTGTTGAACAGCGTGCCTTTGAAGTCGGCCTTGTTATCAAGCACGATACTTGTGATGAGTGTATCAATGAGCTGATAGTAGCGCACGCGCTGGTCTCCCTCGGCGCGGATGAGCAGCAAGTGCTGCATCGCACTGAGGAAATGTGCGTGCGCACGTGTGCCCTCGACAGTGCTGATGATAGTGCGATACACGTCGGACGGATCGCGCATGTCGCGCAGGATGTTCTGGTCAAAGCGTTCAAGCAGCCGTCGCTGGTCGTCCTCGGCGGCCTGCTCGTACATGTCGAGCTGCTGGTCGATCGTCGGAAACTTGAACTCGCGCGCACGCTGCAGGAGATCTGCGAGCCCCGCAGTGTCCATTTGCGACCGCAGGTGCATGCGCACATCAAAGTCTTCGACGTTGGTGAGGATGCCGTTGATGAGCGTGATATTCATGAGCGTATACTCGTTCATGCTCGTGTCAAGGCCTCCTGAGCGCTTGAGGTCGTCGCTCATACCAACCTTACTACCCAAGCGACCGCGGCCGACAAGAGCAGCATTGAAGCTCTTGAACCAGTACTCGAACGTGCCAGTGTCGTTGTTGATCGTGCTAAGAGCGTCGAGGGCGGCAATGACTCCGGGCGGGCCAGGACTTGCATAGACGCAGAAGCAGAGCATGTCGGCAACGAGTCTCCGCGAGGCAAGGTTGGGCGTGCTAAATGAACCGGCAATGTAGTTGATGGTATGCTGGTGCTGGATGAGTTCGACCGAGCCGAGCTTGGAGTTGACGACAATGCGCAAACACTTGAGGATCTCGTGCTCGAGCAGAATGTCATCGTCGCTGCGTCGGCGGGTGTTGATCTGATTGAGTTTGAGCGCGAGAACGGACACGCCCTGAAGTGATAGGAAAGACTCGAGCCACCTGCCAAAGCAAACAAAGTGTCAGACTGGGCGCCACAAATTGAGCAGCAGGGTAGGGGTTGCGCACGCGACGGGCATGGTGCGTAGTGACACGCATAAGCTGGCGACATGCTTGTGTGTGATGGTCTTGTCCATGAACTTCTTGAGGTACCACTCGGGCGAATCCTTTGAGTACGTAGATGCTGCAGGCGTTTGGCCCATCATGATGCTGCGATTGCGGGCAGCCTCACTTTCTGCGCGCTTCTTGTCTTCAATCCAGCGCGCCTGTTCGTCAGAAACAACTATGAGCCATTTCTGGTCGGGCGAAAGCTTGTCGTTGAGCGGACCAAGGTCGCGCGTGGCTTTGACGTCTTCGAACAATGCGTCGATCTCTGAGTCGGAAGGCCGCGGGAAGTGAAACTCTCCGTTGGGGCCAGCAAAATCATGGGATGACATGCGACTGTGGTGGGATATTGAAGATGATATCGAATGGCGTACGTTGGACGTTGGAAGAACTGCTGGAACGGAGGTAGGAGTGCGTGGTGGTCTGCGCGGGGTG
>Ga0247815_10000808_pt1 | contig 24161 bp, 15 predicted proteins | sample UWRJL194509B1_FD_181014 | JGI IMG/M metagenome (GOLD analysis project Ga0247815, IMG submission 181014) | Plant litter microbial communities from Arlington Agricultural Research Station in Wisconsin, United States - UWRJ-L194-509B-1 | ecosystem: Environmental > Terrestrial > Plant litter >...
TAGCCGGACTACCTGCAAGTGAGGTAAATGCATTATACATATATCTCATCTGATAAGAATCTGCCTCTGAGAAAGTCTCCAGGTCAGTTTTATTTAATTCATATTGCCCTTGAACACTGTATTTCAGTCCCTGTACTATTTTATACTCCAAATTCGCAAAGGCACGCACGCTTAAGGTATTGCTTTTAGTAAATCCTCTGTCCAGTTCGTCCAGCACGTTGAATTTGAATGATTTTAAATTACTATTTAAAGCGAGGGCATCGGTGACCGAAGAATTCAGGTTACCTACACCCTGTGAAATATTTACATAATCTGTATACGTGCGGTTACCAGCAGCATCTGTAATTGATGCATAACGGGGTTGTATGGTATAAGTGTCATAATCACCATTGGTGGATGTAGATTTGTTGTACATGGTATTTACGCCAAAGGTTGCGCTCAAACGATCAGTTAACTGATATGCCGATTTGAGATACATATTAAACCGTTCACTCTCATTATTACGTACCTGTGGGTTTGATTTGTCATAGTTAAAAGACAAATAAGTATTGTTTTTATCCGAACCGGAACTTAAGGCCAAATTATAGCGCTGGCGACTTTCATTTTGCCAGGCCTGGTCTACATACTGCGAGTAGTAATCATTATTACGCAATCCATCAAGACTACTAGTTAACTGCTCTGCGGTGATTTTTCCATCAGCCTGATTCCGGTACAATGCATATACAGGTGAATAATATCTGATAGAACCAGTACCTATTCCACCATAATAATCAAACAGACTTTTTGTACTTCCTGCATATTTACTCAATTCAGACTGGTATAATGCGGACTCATAATCTACCATCTGACTGGTGGATGCATAGTGCATTTTATCCAGATCAGGTTTGTCAGTGATAAAAAAGTCTGTATTAAATGTAACCTGGGTTTTCCCTTTCATTCCTTTCTTGGTAGTCACAATAATTACTCCATTAGCAGCCCTGGAGCCGTAGATCGAAGTAGCGGCACCATCTTTTAGGACCGTTACCGATTCTACATCATAAGGATTGATATCATCTAAAGTTGTTTCGCTAGGTAATCCGTCAAGTACAATCAACGGTGTAGTACCAACACTAGAAGAGAAGGTACTTATACCCCTAAGTACAGGACTACCTTTGTATAAACTCAATCCTGCAACTTTACCCTCAAGGGCAGCGGTTAAACTTGTGTTTACGAACTTATTCAGTGATTCATTATCAACTTTGGTGATTGCCGCAGCCGAACGGTCTTTGCTGATCGTCTGATAACCAGTGACTACAACATCATTCAATGATACTGCATCAGTAGTTAACACTACATTGATTGCCGCCTCACCTCTTGGATTTAATTCCTGAGAGACAAACCCCATATACTTAACAATAATCGTTGGGCTATTAGTATTAGAACGCAGGTAAAAGTGGCCTGAACCATCTGTTTGCGTCATTACATTAGTACCTTTCAGCGTGATCACTGCACCGGGGATAGGCATACCTGTGGTATCCTTGACCATTCCATGCACAATTTTATCTACTGTGGTATTTTCTACCGCTTCAGTATTGGTCTTGTTTTTCAGCAAAATAGATTTATCATTCACCTGATAGGTAAAAGGCTGATCAGCAAATACAAGGCTAAGTACCCTGCCGATATTTGAACTTTTTACATTAATGGTTACCGGATTTGCTTTTTTCAGAAAATCAGCATCATAAAAAAAGTTGTATCTGGTCTGCTTGGATATGGAGTTGATTACTTCCTCCAGCGGAGCTGCTTTAAAATTAAGCGTGATGCCTTGTGCCTGTGCATTACTGGCTAATTGCATTAAAAACAGGATCGCAAAAAATGAAACCAGTTTTTTAAGGCTAAAAATTTGGGTTGTAGTTCTCCAGGAACTTCTACTTTGATAGAAATTTTTCAAATGATGTGGTGTGTTTAGTTTATTTACGGGTTAGTTGAGTAGGAAGATGTAAAAGGAAGGTATCAATTTTTCAAAATTACGCTCCTTCCTTCAATTCTAAATTTGATATTACTGGTCACTTCCAGCATGTTCAATACGCTTGATAATTTGACATCACGACTGATCTTACCATAGAACCGTTTTTCAGCATGGGCGTCGTAAATAATATCTACGTCATACCAGCGCTCCAATTGGGCAAGAAGCGTTTTCAAATCTGTATTTTTAAACAGGAAATAACCATTTTTCCAGGCTATACTTTCTTCCGTATCTACAGCTGCAATCTGAAAACCCGAAGGGGTTAATACAGCTTGCTGACCCGGAGTCATTTTCCTTGCCGGGCCGGCGGCATTTTCACTTAGCGCAATACTACCTTCCAATAACGTGGTTTTGGCAGGTGACTTATCGGGATAACTATTGATATTGAAATGCGTACCTAATACTTTTACGAACTGGCCGGCAGAACGGACTATAAAAGGTTTTGCTTTATCATGAGCAATTTCAAAGTAAGCTTCACCGGAAAGCTCAACCTCTCTTTTATTTCCTAAAAACACAGCTGGATATTTAAGAGAAGATGAGGAGTTTAACCAAACCTTACTTCCATCCGGCAAGATAATCTGGTACTGGCCACCTCTCGGGATAGTAATTGTATTCAGGCCGCCACCCGCATTTTCATTGTTTGCCGATGAACCGCCTTCATATTTTAAAGTGCCGTCTGCTGTTTTAACAATTTTTGTCTGCTGCTGACTGGCCAGTATACCGTTAGCCTGTTCGCTCAGGTCGATCACAGAACCATCAGCTAAAGTCAGCATTGCCTTATTTTTACCCGGTGCTATATCATTTTTATGCTTCGCATAAACAGGTGCCTCATTATTGCTCGTGTAAGACCTGTAAAATCCAATCCCAGCGCTGATCATAATCAGTACCGCAGCGGCTACTGCAAAATATCTCCATTTTAACTGGTAAACAGGCACATCCAGTCTGGAATTGATTTTACCCAATAACTTTTGCTCCAATGCTGTTTTCTCATCCGCATTTAACCTACTGGTCAGATCCTGGTCCTGCTCAAAACTAGCATACCAATGATCCAGCTCCTCCAGTTCTACTGGTGATGCCTGTTGTGAATTACAAACTTCAATTAGATATTTTAAACGTTCCTGACTGATCATAGATATAAGTAGATAGCATAAATAACAACCGCTATACAGATCATATCGTTTATAAAAGAAAAAACCCTTGGTTTATTCCTAAAAAAAATGAAAAAAGTTTATAATGGTTAAAATAGGAAAGAATTTAATGCCTGAAGAGCTCCATACATACTAAAACAGTCAGGAAATCGGCACGATAATCTTTTAAAAGTGATTTTAATGTCTTTCTTGCCAAACTTATGTGCCCTTCTACAGTTTTTTCAGCAATCTGTAACCGTTCAGCAATCATTTTATTTGTTAATTGCTGCTGGTGTTTTAGTAAAAATACTTCCCGGCATTTTGGAGCCAGCTGTTCGGATAGCTTTACAATTAATTCAGAGAGTTCCTTATTTTCCAACAGCGTGTGGGCATCTTCAGCCAGTACAGGCGGGCGGTTCAACCATTCTTCTTTGTAATTATTCCTGACCAACCTGGCACGAACCTCATCCAGCACCTTATACTTTAATACGCTATGCAGATAACCCGCCACAGTTGTAGTAATACGCAGTGTATGCCTTTTAAGGTAAACATTAAGGAAAACTTCCTGCACCAGCTCTTCAGAAATATCTTCATCTTTCAATCTCTTGAAAGCAACATCAAGCAGGCTGGACCAATGTCTTTTATAGAGCGTATTGAAAGCATGACGGTTGTCCTCCCGAATCATATCCAGCAGCACCGCGTCAGTATAAAGCTCTAATTCAATCGGATCCATCATAGTTGATAGCACAATAATAATTATTATTATTGGAATACGCCTCAAATGGAGTCGGAGCAGCAACAACGTAACATTAAATGATTAAAAGGAAATAACCTTCCCTGACCAGATCAGGGAAGATTTTGAAGGTCATTACTAATTGGAGGTTACAACATATAACCTCCAATTAAGATTTTCTGCCAGAACGGCGTATTATTTATTCATACCGTTTTTTTCGGCGGTGAATTTATTGTCAATCATTGTGATCATTTCCTGCAAATGCAGTTTGGTCACTTTGTTCAATCCAGCATTTTGTAACGCTTTTTTAAACAGCTGCTGCTGTGTTCTCAATTCGTTTCTGATGAGCGCATTGATATCGGTTACCGTAAAACGGAAAGTATTGTTTGCATTGATCTGCGACATATCCATGTTATAGAAGCCTTGTACCAGCAATCTGTACACATATAATTTCTGCATATTCCTGCGGTAAAAATCTACATTCTTACCTGTCATTTCTTCCTTAAAGATGCCTTTATCCAGATCACCGAACAATTCAGTAATCGTATATTTCTTTCCTTTACCCTCCTGCTCATCTGTTAACATTCTGCTGAGGCGGTTTCTGGTAATCACAGCATCAATACTAGTCTGCTGAAGGCTGTTTAATTCAAATCCGAAATTCACATTCAACTTATTGGTGATGCTGGCATTATTCAGCCATAGTGGTGTGGTGAATAAATAATCATTCAGGAACTGCACTGCACTTTTCTGTTTTGCGTAGGGAGTAGTTTCCGAAGTTAATCCGGCTTCTCCATTTACCCTCACCGTATGGTAAGAACCAGCAATGTTTTTAGTTACATGACCAAGATATAAGGTATACTGATCCCAAACACCTTCATAAGCCTTGAACAATTTCGCCTGATCTTCACCGGGAACACTCACCCATTTTTCAAGCTGTGGCAAAATCCGTTTCAGGTTTTTGATTCCATAAGCACTTGCAGTCATGGAGTTATCGCCCAGATCTTCATTCTGTGCCCTTGGATCATAAGGTTCAGCTTCATTACCAAACCATAAACGGTGGTTACGCTTCAATGAATCAGTTACTACTTTTACCAGTGCTTTATGCTCTTCTTCGGCAGTTGCAAATTCAGGATGCCAGGTATATGCCCATTTAACGGCCCATTTATCGTAATCACCAATTCTTGGGAACATTCCTTTGTCGCCCACATGATCTTCCGGCTGCGCCACATAATTGAACCTTGCATAATCCATAATTGATGGCGTATGTCCATGTGCCTCTACCCAGGCCTTATCTCTTAATTTTTCTACCGGCACAGTTGAGCTCGATCCAAAATTGTGCAGTAAACCTAAAGTATGCCCTACTTCATGGGAAGATACGAAACGAATCAGGTTACCCATCAGTTCAGTATCAAATTCTGCTTTTCTGGCTCTCGGATCTACCGCAGCCGCCTGCATCATATACCATTTCTGCAATAAAGACATCACATTGTGGTACCAGAAAATATGACTCTCAATAATCTCCCCACTTCGTGGATCTGCCACATTCGGTCCCATTGCATTCGCAATAGAAGATGGTCTGTAAATGATGGCAGAGTGACTCGCATCATCGATGCTCCAGGTACTGTCCTGTGCTTTAGTTGGTGCTTCCTTAGCGATAATGGCATTCTTAAAACCTGCTTCTTCAAAAGCCTTTTGCCAGTCGTTCACACCAGCTATTAAATAAGGCACCCATTGTTTCGGCGTTACCGGGTCAATGTAAAACACAATTTGTTTAGCAGGTTCCACCAGCTCACCGTTTTTGTATTTCTCTGCATCTTCGGGTTTAGGCTCCAGCTTCCAGCGTTTAGCATAGGTAGTGGTTTGTACACCTTGTGGATCTGCATCAAAATCTTTGAATGAGGTAGAAAAATAACCTACCCTTTCATCCGCCAGTCTAGGACGCATCGGTTTTTCATCCAGCAATACCATAGAAGAGTTCAGCCCAACGGTATAACTTGATCCTGTCGGATTAAGACCTGCGCTATAAGTTTTAACGGCACCAATCTCTATGTTTTTTGGATAAGTATGCACATAATCGATATAACTTCTATCGTTGATCTGACCGGCCATACCCGCTTTATCCTTGAATGCTTTCTTCTGGAAGTAAAGGATATCATTGTCGCTGTTTAAAAACTCAGTTGCGTCTACAACAAAAGCCGACGAGTCCTTGGGCATCGTCAAGACAGGAAATGCAGCAGCAATGGCACTGATATTATTCTTCTGCAGACTTGCGAACATCGTTTTAGTGCTATCATTGGTATACTCAGAAAAAGAAATCCTTCTTAAAAAAAGTTTGTTATCCGGGCCTTTTTCAAAACGGTATACCGTTTCACCGATCTGATCACCCGCGTATCCGCCGGAGCCATTACGCATATCGGAAGCCGCTTTAGAGATTCGGTTAACAATCAGGATATCTCTGCCTAGAATAGCATTCGGGATCTCAAAGAAATACCTGGCATCCTTCTGGTGAACAGTAAAAAAGCCAGTCTGACTTTTAGTTCCCTTAGTAATAATTTCCGCGTAGGGCTTTAGCGAGGTTGCTTTTTTTAAACTGTCTGCCGTTTTCTTCGCCTTGTCTGCCGGTGTTATTTTAGCAACAGGCACAGGTTTTTTATGGAACAGCGCACAACCAGTAACGAATGTGGTGAGGCTCAGTGCACTATACATGAATAGTGATTTGTGTGTAAGCATTTGTATTTATCTTGGTTTTAAATGTGTCTTTTTAATTCCCTATAATTTCAAGGATTCTTTCATTTTCAATGATCATCATGCCGTGCCTGTCGCTACTGATGCCTTCTTTTGCACGGTATGGATAATGCGGTATTTTGCCTTGCATTTCTGTAGGCATATAAATAAAGCGAAGGTTATTGGTGCGCTGTCCGAGCGCTTCGCCGACTTCCACGATATGGGTGGAGATGATATAAAAGCAGTTGCGATGCTTCGCAAAAACCTCAGAAACAGCTAAAGTAGCATCGTAGGCATCTTTTACATTTGTTCCTTTAAAGAGTTCATCAAATATGACCACCAGATTTTTAGGGCTGCTTACTTCCTGCGCAATCTTCTTTACCCGCAGTACTTCTGCGTAAAAGTGACTGTAACCCATATTCAGATCATCCGGTACATTGATGGAAGTGTAGATCCCATCCTTTACCGAAAACAACATAGATTTAGCTGGTACCGGAAATCCCATATGTGCCAGATACATGCTGATTCCGAAAGCTTTCATATAGGTTGATTTCCCGGCCATATTTGCACCGGTTAAAAAGATCATGTTCATCTCTGAATTGAGCGACAAAGTATTGGGCACTGCTTTATCCAGACAGGGATGAAATCCTTCCTCCAGATAAATCTTATGCTGATCTGCTGGCAAGGCTTCTGCATAAATAAAGCCTTTTGCTTTTGCTACGCCTGAAACTGCAATATATACGTCCACCTGATACACCAGCTCCATAATTCCCTCCATCTCTGCTCTTAATACAGAACGCAATTGATAGTCATACTTTACTGTCTCAAAAAATGATAATTCAGCAGCTATACTTACAGTTTCGATCCAACTTAGTCTTTCACTTTTGAATAACTGATCTGCTTTTTTTAGTGCAACAGCAAATGGGCTATCAGCATCTTGTCTTAATAAATCAGCTACGAACCTTTTAATGGCAGATAGCATTTTTATTGTTTCACGCAGTCCGGCAGCAATCAGATCCTGTTCCACTTTCAGGCCCAGCAGGTACAATGTTTTTCTACGTGCTGCCTGGCCTGTGGCTACCAGAAAATTTGCCGCGCCGGGACCACTTAGATAATTCCCGGCAGCAATCAGTGCATCCTGCTCAAATGGAAAAATAAGAGCCTTTCTTTCAAAATACTTTAAGATGCTACTTCTCCCGTTAATCTCTTCAACAGAAGTTAGCGGGTGCTGAAACATAGCTTCTAACAAGCGCTCGCCCCCTGCTGTTTTGGTATGATTAAACAGATTCAATACAGAATTACTCTTGTATTTACCCAGGATATTTAAATCATCCAGTGTTTGTTTGTCGGTTACGAATGACATGGCTATTTGTTATTTATTTTCAAGATATCTATGATCCCTTCGTTATTGATGATGATCATCCCGTGACGGTCGGACGTAATACCTTCCGCCAGACGGTAAGTATATACAGGCTTTGCACCTTCCATTAAAGTGGGCAGATAAGTGAAATGGATGTTATCACAGCGCTCTTTTAATTCTTCCCCAGCTTCAATAATATGTGTAGATATCACAAAAATGCAGTTCTTTTTACGAGCGAAAGCTGCCGTTAGTGCCACAGTAGCTTCATATGCATCCTTCACATTTGTACCCCTGAACAGTTCATCAAAAATGACAAATATCTTTTTTGACAGCGAAAGCTGCTCGGCCACCTTTTTTACCCTTAACACTTCTGCATAAAAGTGACTGTAGCCCATACTCAGATTATCTGGCAGATTGATGGTACTATACAAACCATCCATTACGGAAAACTCCATTTTTGTAGCAGGTACCGGGAAACCCATGTGCGCAAGAAATACAACGATACCCATTGATTTCATAAAGGTCGACTTCCCCGCCATGTTTGCACCCGTCAGGAAGATCACATTACTACGCGGTGTAACCTGAAGGTTATTTCCAACAGCATTCTCCAGCAGCGGATGGTACACCCCTTCCAATGTCATATCCAGCAAATCCGCCGGCAAAGCCTTGGCAAAAACAAAATTCTCTTTTGCAGCTACAGTAGCTACAGCGATATATACATCCAGCTGATAGGCATGAGAGAGCATCTTCAGCAGCAGATCTTTCTTTTTGAAACGCAGCACCTGATCATATTCGGCCGTTTTTTCATAGGTCTGCTTCTCTGTTGCTCCCGCTCTTGTTAGTTTCTGGATTTCCTGATCGTCAAGAATACTTTTAATCGCAACTAATTCCTCGTGATAAGGCATTGCATTCTTGTTACTTTTCATTTGATCAAGGAACTGATGAAAAGCATTTATAAAATCGAATATCGCGGCAAGCGCTTTAGCAATTTGCCTGTATTCTGTATCTGCACCGATCAGGTTATTGAATGTTCTGCCGAGCTTATTTTCATCATGGGAAAGCTTACTCCGTTCATCAGCATTACTCAGATACTGCTCAATCAGATCGAACCATTCCTCTTTGAAGGGAAATAAAGCTTTGCCCGATTGAAAAAAATGGATCAGCTGACTGCGCTGGTTGATTGATCCGGCATCCGACAAAGGATACCGGAACATCTGCTCCAGAATTTCTGCACCACCACGGGTGCGGGTGCGGTTAAAAAGACCAAAAACAGAATCCCGACCTTTCTTCGTAAAAATATTGAGATCGTCTAATGTTTGTTTGTCAACGGAGAAACTCATATGTTATTCTTCTGTTTATTTTGCGCTTCTAAATCATTCTATTTGTTAATGCTGATCTTAGATTTTACCTTCCTCTTCTGCGGATCCAGATAATCAGACTAATTGCAATCAGCAATGCAGGCATTCCCCATTTGAAGAAGATCCCGAAGAAAACCCAGCCTTTTTCACCAATACTGATTGATGTATCTGGCGCAGGATCACGGCGCATATCAATTGGCACCTCTCCATCAGAAAGCCAGAAAAACGTACCAGCAACCAGGGAGAAATTAGAAGCCTGTACCCCATTACGATTCATGCCCAGTTCAGCATTACTCATCCAGTCGGCATCACCTGTAACAATAATTTTCTGCTCTTTACCTTTCACCTTACGTGAAAGCGCTAAAACTGTTGGGTATGACTTCTCCACTTCTCCTGCAGCAGGATTTAATTTTACGCTGTCATCCACAAAATTGGTCGTCTCCACTTCGTTCCAGCTACCAATAGAATCGGTGTAAAAAACAGTTTTCACCTCGAATCCCTTGTCTTTGGTATAGGCCATTGGAGCCGTTGCCGGCATAGTCAGCACCATCTCCATTTTCTTCATCATTTGCAGATAAAAAGAGAAATCAGCCGCTGCCTGGCCGGCTTTCATCACCATTAAGTCCGACTGTAAAGTACCCGGTTTTACCAGTCTTCCCGGAAGAAAATGTACACCCAATTGTCCCGTAATTGCATTCATCTCGGCCTGTCTGCCCGGTTCCCCTGCAATCACCATATTACCCCCCCGAGCGATATACTGGTCAAGATTTTTCTGTTCTGCAGCCGTTAAAACCTGTTTAGGCTCGGCAATGACCATAATTCGGATTGAATCAGGCACCTGTTTGTCCAGCGTTAAATCAGTGAAATCAAAACCCTGATTGATCAATGCATAACGGAATGTTTTTTCACTTGCCACCATATTGTAGCCACGATCCTGTTCTCCCGAACTGGCGCGCTCACCATGTCCTTTTACAAAACCCACTACCGGCAGTTTCATCACCATACGTTTGATCGCTGCAGTAATTTCTGCTTCAGAAGGCAAACGCTGCTGATCATCAAAGTAGCGAAGGAATGTTTTACGACCATTATCAAGTTCCAGCACACGCACAAATCGATAATTCTCTGGTTCAAGATTTACTTTGCTGCTGATCTCTGTATAAGGAACAATATCGAAATTCCATTTATTCAGCTTTTTCAAGGTATCAATTCGTTGCACATCACTTAGCTTAGCATACATCCTTTCCAGGACAGGGTTATCAGCCTTGTGGTAATAATACGTGTAGTCCATCTTGATATCTGGTTTAAACCTGATATACTTTTCAAAACGACTCACATCATCCTTATATGCTGAAGGTACAGCAGTATAAGCAGAAGCATCCAGCATGTTGCTGTAAGTGTGGATAGACAATCCGCCTTTCAGCTTATCCATCACCTCCAGGCTACTTTTTGTCAGGGTGTTTTCTTTGGTTCTCGTCGCATCATAATAAATTTTCATGTAAGGCTTTGAGCTGAAATAGCCTAATAACATCGCTACCGAAAATACGATCGCATATTTGCTGAACGTAATTGTCCATTTACTTTTTTGTCTTCCTGCCTGCAGTTTGATAATAGTAAACCCAAGAAAGAGTGCAATGACAACAAAGAAATACAAGAGATTTTCACTGTTGATGATCCCGGCAACGAATGTACCGCTACGCCCCGTGATGGCTAACCAGTAGGTAATATCACGTACAAATTCGATATCCTGACCTACATTTTTCACATATCCCATCAATGCTAAAATCGTTACCGTACCCAGTGCTGCGACTACATTGTAAGATGTTAAAGAAGACATAAACAAACCGATTGCTGCATACGCGCAAGTCAGCAAATAAAGTCCGAGCATTGCAGTCAGCAGGAAAGGTATATCCACATGATCAATCGTAATGATACCAAAAACAGCAAAAACGGCCAGTACCCCCATTAATGCCAGCCCGAAAATCATCAATGATAAATACTTACCAAGTATAATCTGCGCATTGGTAATGGGCGAAGAATATAATAATTTGATGGAGCCACTGCCTAACTCACGACTCATGATACTCATCGTAAGCAGCGGGATATAAAGATATAAATATGCCTGCACCTTGGTGAAAATGCCACCCCAGCCTGCATATGTATTGATAGTTGCACTATTAAGTGGAATCTTCATGACGCCGAGCCTGATCAGCCCTTCAAAAGAATCCGAAAAAGTCATTCCCGTCTGGAAAGTAAAGATGATCAGGATTAGCCAGGCTACAGGAGAATAAAACATGACCTGGAGCTCAGTCTTCGCTATATTAAATATTGTCTTCATTTTTCTGGTTAAATCGAACCCCTAAAGGCTACTTAAGTTTTTTCTTGGTTAATTCGGCAAAGACAGTCTCCAGGGAGTTCTTTTCTACCGCGATTTCAATTAGTCGCCAGTTCCTCTGTACACTGGTCTCTACCAGTCTTTCAATCAGATCCTGCGCATCATTGAATCGGATCTGGTACCTGATACCACCCAAAGGTTCTACCGCGAGCACTCCCGGCACGGCCAGCAGTTCTTCCACTCCGGGTGCTGCTACTAATGAAACCACCAGCGTATTCGGTACGATATGGTTGTCAAATTCATCCATAGTACCCGAGAAAATCATGCTCCCTTCATTGATCATCCAGATATGGTCGCACAATGCCTGCACTTCCTGCAGGATATGCGTAGAAAGTACCACCGTCCGTTCTTCCGCTATTTCTTTGATTAAGCCTCTTACTTCGAGAATCTGGTTGGGATCAAGGCCATTTGTCGGCTCATCCAATACCACGAAATCCGGTTTATGGATGATTGCCTGCGCAATCCCCACACGCTGCTGATAACCACCAGAAAGATTGCGGATCAGGCGTTTGCTGAAATGTGCTATTCCACATTTGTCCATCACCTCTGCCACAGCAGCTTTTACTTTGGAGGAATCCATCAGGCGGATATTGGCCGCATGGATCAGGAACTCCGTAACCGTCAGGTCGTTTTGCAGGGGCGGTTGCTGAGGCAGGAAACCGATATGACGCTTCGCCTTTTCAGGGTGTTCGCCCATATTAATCCCTTTGATAAATATCTCTCCGTCGGTCTGTTTGATCACACCACACATGATATTCATAATTGTGGACTTGCCGGCGCCATTAGCGCCGAGCAGTCCATAGATACCGTTTTTAGTCAGGTCAAAGTTAATATCTCTCACAGCCCATTGCACGCTGTAACGATGAGATAAACCTCTGACACTTACGATAGGTTCGTTCATGTTTTTGATTTAATAAGATTTGTATGTATCGTTTACCTTGGATTCTGGATGATCTCAGGGTTTAGCAAAATGTATTTATCACCGATAGGGAAAACATATTTGTTACTGCCTGGCTCAAGCGTATATGTAACACCTCTGTAACTTCGGGTCACTGTAGATACAAATCCGGCATCTTTGCTTAACCTTCTCTGATCAAACCACCTGAAACCTCTGCCCAGAAACTCTCTTTTGCGTTCATCAATTACCTTGTGCAAAGCGTCATTTGCATCTGTAGCAGTTAAGGCCACGTAATCTGCAGTTCTGAAACGCTTCGTTCTGAGGTCATTTAAAATACCTACAGCGACACCTGCATTACCTGCCCGGGCTTCACATTCTGCTTTGATCAGCATCATTTCAGGAACATTCGGTCCCGTGAAAGAACCTTCGTTACCCACCAGATTTCTGGTGAAAGCGCGGGTATTGAAAGTTGGACTAAATAGGGTGATTCCATCAACAGTAAAAAGCTGGTAGCGCAGATCAGTAGTACTGAACATACTGATAGCATCTGCGCTCATAGGAAAGCTCAACGGCACCTGCGTAAGTTTCTTCAACAGAATTTCTTCAGGGTTCAGGTTTCTCGTAGGGAAACCAATGGGACTGGCCGCATAAGTTTTCAAGTCAATCAGTGTACTTTTCAATGCCAGCGTTAAATCTGCATTCCGTTCTGCTTCTGCAAATTCCCTAGTATGCAAGCAAACGCGAGCCATAATACCATAAGCAGCTGCTTTGGACGGGTTACTGTTAAAATCCGGAAGATCAGGTAAGCCGGGCAATGCCTGATTTAAATCTGCTTTAATCTGGCTATAAACCTCTTGCACACTTGCTCTGGTCAGATCAGTAAAAAATCTGGGCTCCAGTACCAGGGGTACACCAGGATCTGTTGCGGCCGTAGCTGCATCATATTGTTTGCCATAAAGGTTGACCAGCGTAAAATAGATGAAAGCTCTGTGTACCAGCGCAGCAGACAAAATGCCCTGTTTTTGGGCTTCAGTCCCTCCCTTGCTCTTCATTACATCACTTACGATGGTGTTACATAAATAAAGCTGTTCATAAAGAGCTCTCCAATCTGTATCTTCTTCTGTTGCACCATAAATTTTGGCCGACCAGGTATACAAATTTCCGGGAACTACATTCTGGATATTTTGCCAGCGGATATCATCAGTACCGATGTCATCCCCTGCAAATGCCGGCGCGTAATAACTTCTGTCGAACGTTGTAGTATTGTACATCAAAGACTGGTAATCTGGAGTTTTTTCGAGCACCCTGGTATTTACCGGAGCAATTTCAACATATTTCCGGCAGGCTCCAGTGCAGAATAAAACACCGCAGATTAAAATTGTATATATATATTTTTGCATGATGTTTACAATTAAAGAGATAGATTTAAATTAAATATATAGTTACGCGTTGGAGGTAAATTGGTGAACTTGTCTGTCATCTGGTAACTCGGGTCAACTCCTTCTTTATTAGCTGTCCAAAGCAGGCCAAGATTACTTACCGTTGCCCCTATATTTACAGCTTTAATAAAAGGTGTATTCTTCAGCATGGTTTTTGGCACTCTGTAACTTAAGGTTATCTGCTGCAGTCGGATTGTCCCGGCATTTCTCACATTCAGGTCTGAATACATATAACGATTTACTGTATTTATATCTACACCTGTTAATCCAGGAATATCAGTAAAGGCTTCATCACCTGGTTGTCTCCAGCGGTTAACCAATGCTTTATTATTACCAATCAACCCCCCGTAGCTACCACCTGTTGGATAAAGACTCGGATCTATTTTCTGAATCAGGAATTTATGACCTAAGTTATAACTTGCCCTCGCCGAAATACTTAAACTTTTATATCTCACAGATGTTCCAAAACCACCAAAATATGGGGCGATGGTTCTGCCTGCACTTACGATATCATCAATAACGATATTGTTATTATTTGATTTGAGGATACTCCCATCGGCAGCATAGATCTGCGACTTTCCTGTATTATCTAATCCCGCCCAACGGTATACAAATAATTGATCTACCGAATAACCTGGCGTAAGTCTCACGCCTGTTGAATTAAGTGGAATAACACGGCTTTCTGTGATCTTATTATTATTATAAGAGAAATTAAAGTTTGCGTCCCATCCCCAGTCTTTCTCGCGCATAAGGTAGCCTATCATATTCAGATCAACCCCATTTCCAGACAATGTACCAGCATTGTATGAAAGCGTCGTCCAGCCATATGCAGAATTGATTGGCAATGACATTAATAAATCTGTAGTACGTTTATTGTAGATATCAACACTTAAATTCAACCTGCTATTCATCAATGCTGCATCCAGACCAACATTCAGCATATTAGTAATTTCCCATCCAATATCCTGGTTTACAGGATACCCTATTGTTGAGTATGGCAGCTGTGTATATCCATCTGTTGAACCAACGGAAACTGTGGAAACATTTGCAGATTGCAAAGGATTATTTCCGGATCTACCATAAGATCCCCGTAAGCTCAATGCATCAATCCAGGTCAGCTGATCCATAAAGCTTTCCTTTTTGATATCCCAACGTAAACCGGCCGACCATAATGGAGTAGCTCTAGCTTTTCTACTTGCACCTAATATGTTAACATCATCAAACCTTGCGCTTCCGGTAACATAATATTTATCCTTAAAAGCATAAGTTGCGGTAGAATAATAAGAAAGATATCTTCTAGCCGACCGTGAAATAGTATTATTCGGATTAGGAATGATCCCTGTCTGCCCGTAAATATTTGTATACCTGCCAGCGGCTCCTACTGTATTTACATTGATAGAAGAAGAAAGCTCTTCATTGTAGCCATACAGCGTTCGTGTTGATCCATTTGCTTTTTCCTGACGAATTTCAGTACCAGCGATCATATCAAAATGATGATCTGTTCCCCAATTTTTATTTACCGACAATTGTCCGCGCAGCGCATAATCATCCCGGTTTATTCTTGCATTATTATGTATGCCGCCTTTAGGAAACCCATAACGCGTTCCATAAAGAGTCGTATTTAAGGGGTTTGTTCCTATATTGATCAGGTCACGTGTAAAAAAGCTATTCTCGTTCTTCAGGTTAATCTGGTCATCGATAGTTTTCTGAATTTGTCCGGAAACACTCAATTTCAACCAGTCAGTAACATTACCATCCAAAGCTGCATTTATCCTAACAGCATTACCCGTATTTACAGTATTGTTATAATCGAGTTCATCAATAGCATTGTATGTCCATGGCATCAGGTTTTTTATCCTTGTAAGACTATCAGACGTTCTCGTTGTTAAAGTGATCCCCTTCTGTATCCTGTTGCCATTTGCATCTACCAGCATTTCATAAGGTGACAGCCCGAAGGTACTCAGACTTAAAGCCTGCAATGCAGCACTATTCACCTGACTTTTTGAATAGGAATAGTTGATTCCGGTACTTAACGTAATCCGCTTATTCAAAAAGGTATTTGTCATATTGGAGAGAACTGAGTATTTCTCGCCCAAATTGCTTTTAAAAACAGGCTGATCTTTCGTGTAATTCCCTGACACATAATAAGAAGTATTATCTGTACCACCAGAAAAAGAAAGATTATACTGCTGTGTAACAGCATTTTGCAATAAGTAATCCTTTAACTGATCTCTGTTGGAACGGTTGGCAAGAACATTTAGGGCAGAGTCTCTCTGTCCGGCATATATAGGATTTCTCTTTGCTTTGAACATCCATTCCTGCGCCTCAGTAATAGGCGCAGTTCTATAACCGTTCAATGGTGAAGCAATTAGATTGGCAACCGGATCCTGAATAAATCCCTTATCTACCAATTCACGTTCCAGGTCAATATATTCCTCGTTAGACATCGTATTGAGGTTAGAAAAATTGCCAGGTGCAGATACGCCCAAAGTTGCACTGAAATTCAGCTCTGAAGGTCCCTTTTTACCACGTTTGGTGGTGATTACAATTACTCCATTCGCTGCTTTAGCACCCCAGATAGCAGATGCCGCAGCATCTTTCAAAAAAGTAATACTTTCAATATCCGCTGGATTGAAAGAACTTATAATAGCATTTCCCGTTGTAGAAGGCTGATTTTTATAGGTTACATTCCCATCTACAAGTCCACTACTAATAGAGGTCAGATCCTGGTTGATGGAAGGAAAACCATCAATAACAACCAGTGGAGGTTGCGCATTATAAGAACTCACGCCCCTGATCTGAATAGTATTTTTTCTAATATCCACCTGTACACCTGGTATTTTACCCTCAATACGTTCCATTAAATTTACGCTCGGCGTACTCTCAATGTCTTTAGCTGTAAGCACACTAAATGATCCTGTGGTAGATGACTTTTTTACCGATTGGTATCCCGTTGAAACAGTTACATCTTCTAATAACTGAGTAGCCATTACCATTCTCACTTCCATACTCTCTCTGATTTTCACTTCCTGAGTAACGAAGCCGATGCTTGAAAAGATCAGTGTACCTTCATCTGGTAAACTGTTAAACCTGAAATTACCTCTCTCATCTGCTACCACTGACCGTGTAGAACCTTTAAGTGTTACAGAAACTTTGGGTATTGGCAGGTTTGTAGATGCATCTACGATTTTACCTTCCACATTGATGGAGGCGAGATAATCGCTCACTGTCTCCAGGAAACTCTTTTCTTTTTTAGTAACTACCACAGTCTGGTTCACGATTTTATAACTTAGCTCGTGCCCCGATAGCGTCTTCTTTAAAACATCATCCAGAGGAGCGTCTTTAAACGAAACATTGACTTTCATCGCATCGTTTACTTTGCCTTCCTGCCAGAATACATTATATCCTGTCTGTTTTCTGATTTCTGTAAACAATTCTTTCAATGAAGCGTTTTGCCTGGTGAAAGTTAACTTTTGTGCAAAACCTGCTGCGCTGACCTGCAACAAAAAGGTGGTCATAATTAGTACCATTATTTTCATAACACGAACTATTGAATTATTTACCCAGGCGGAATACCCGGACCGGACTAGATCCTTAAATTTCATTACATTTGTTGTTTAGTGGTTATTTGTTGATGTGTGAATATGTCTCATCTGAACACTGAATTATGGCCGGGGATGTTTGCAGCATTCCCGGTTTTTTACTCCTGTTCATCTTTGTCTATGTAAAGGTTATTTCATAGCCATTATCCTCCTTCCTTCCATTGTAAAGTGAACTGAGCCTGTTGATTCTAATACTTCCAGTAACTGGGAGATCTTTTTAAAGCGGGAAATTGTACCTTTGAAGGTCTGTGTTTTTAGACTATTGTCACTGAATACAACATCTACATCGTACCAGCGCTCTACCTGTTTCATAATACCTTCTAAATCCTGACCGCTGAACATGAAAAGTCCATTTTTCCACGCCATTGCTTCTTCCATGTCTGCCGCCACTACTTTAATACTGCTACCGTTTAAAGTCGCCTGCTGACCTGGCCGCAGCTCATAAGTTTCAGAATGAATATTGTTCGGCGTACTGCGTAAAGAAACGCTAATAGCTCCTTCTAATAATGTGGTCTTCGTCGCCGCTTCTTCAGCATAGGCATTCACATTGAAATGCGTACCTAATACCTGTACGTCTTGTTTTTCTGTTTCTACGATAAAGGGCAGCCGTGCGGTAACTTGTTTACCTTTGATAACTTGTTTAGTCATCATTTTTGCGACTTCAAAATACGCCTCACCATTCAAATTAACCTTTCTTTGTTGACCATTAAACTGAACAGGAAATTTTAAGGACGAAGCCGCATTCATCCACACTGTCGTTCCATCAGGCAGGTTTACTTTATACTCCCCCCCCCTCGGTGTAGTAATTGTATTATATGCATTTGCATTACTCTTAGTTTGAGCGCCATTTTTCCCAGTACCATTTACCGTATATACCAATTGTCCGGTTTTAGTTTTGGTCACTGAGATTCCTGATTCTTTCGCCAGTTCCCCATTTCCGGCATCACTTAAGTCTATTGTCCGACCATCAGACAATGTTAAAATAGCACGATTACCTCCAGGTCTGAGATCATGCTGAGCAAAGCGCTCTGAGGCCGGTGCCAACTCCCTATCGGTATAAAAATACAATCCTGCAGAAAGTGTGACCAATACTGCTGCTGCTACAACAATACGATACCATAATTTTCTAGTAGGTGCTGGATAATCTGTTGTATTAAATTCCTGATGATGAATTAATTTCTGATAAAAATGATCTGCCTCTTCCTCAGTATGCCATACTTCGGCTGTAGTATTTTTCCAGATCTGATCCATCGCTGCAAAAACCTCTTCGTCATTTCCGGTCAGATTGAAATAGCTGATCAATGCTGTATATTCCTCTTTGCTGATATTATCATCTGCAAATTTCTGGAGCAATGCCGTTAATTGTTGTTGATTTGCCATGTATTAATATTCCCTTTACAATGGGTTTATATATGCATTACACAGCAAAATAGATTTAGGACTAGTCGATATGAAAATAAATATGTTATTTTTTCAGCAATGACATAGAAAGCAGGATAAAATAGGTTACATCCGACTGATTAAAGTGTGTTTTTAAAGTTTTAAGCGCCGCAACAAGATGATTTTTCACCGTATTTCTGGAAATATTGAGCCTGTCAGCTATTTCATCATAATTTAAACCTTCGAATCTGCTCAATCTGAATACTATTTGCTGTTGAGGAGGCAATGTTACCAGCGCAGATTCGGTAAAACGTTGCAAATCGCTCAACAAAACGGATTCTTCTGTATCATTACTCGCATTTTGCATACTTAACCAAAGTTGATCTATTGCCTTTTGAGAAGTTGCAATTTGTCGCAGTGCATTTAAAGCGAGTCGCCGGCTAATGGTATATAAGTAAGGAGCAACAGGAAAATCTGCATTTAATCGCTCTCTGTTGGTCCATACGTTCATCAGCGTATCATTCACAACCTCTTCAGCCTGCTCTTTATTTTTAAGGAGGCGAAAAGAGAAGGCATATAACTTCCGGAAATTCTGATCGAAAATTTCACGAAAAGCAGATTCGTCTCCCGCTTTTAATGCTAAAAGGGTGTCTTTTTCAGTTCGACCGCTTAACATTCAATAAATTGTTGTAATAATCCTTTTCTGACATTTTAATCTGACACATCCTCAGACCCTGAAAATGTACTGCAATATAAAAATTATGTTAGAAAGTATACCAATGATGTAGAGAATAGGTTTTCTCCTAAATCATATGCGGCGGCGAAAAAAACTGCCCGACAACTGAAGCATGACCAGATTTAAATCGTTTATATTCTGTTCGATCGGAAAACCTTAAAATAAGGTTAGAAGAACGTCAAAAGAACGTTAGAAAAAAACCGCCGTTTGGGATGCATTATTAAATTGATTATAATAACACACCAGTCAAAAACATTACCGCTACAGAAAAGTAAATGATCAATCCGGTCACGTCGACTAAAGTAGCCACAAAAGGTGCTGATGATGTAGCCGGATCGGCGCCAAGTTTCTTTAACAATAGCGGCAACATAGAGCCGGCTAATGACCCCCATAGTACGACTCCGACCAGCGCAACACCTACAGTTAAGCCAATCAGTGCCCAATGTGGCCCATATATGTCAGAAAATAATGTCCAGGTAAATATCCTTAGAAAACCTATGCTACCTAGTACCAATCCAAGCATCAAACCTGAGATGATTTCTCTGCGCATCACCCGCCACCAGTCGCCGATAGTGATTTCTCCCAATGCCATCGCCTGAATGATCAGCGTAGAAGCCTGGGAACCACTATTACCTCCACTGGAGATAATCAAAGGCACAAACATGGCCAGAATTACGGCTTTCGCAATATCTGCTTCGAAATGAGCCATTGCTGTGGCGGTTAACATTTCTCCCAGGAAAAGTACAACCAGCCAGCCAATACGTTTTTTGAATAGTCCGAAAATAGGCATATCCAGATAAGGCTCATCCAGCGCCTGGGTACCCCCTATCTTGTGCATATCTTCCGTATACTCTTCATTGGCTATCCAAAGAATATCATCTACTGTAACAATCCCCAGTAATACGCCATTATTATCTGTAACCGGTAAAGCAACCCTGTTATTCATCCTGAAAACATTAATGGCTTCTTCCTGTGGATCATTTGCATTCAATGCAATAGAACGGTTATCCGTCAATTCTACGATAGGAACTTCAGGGTTTGCAAGGAGAATTTCCCTGATCCGGATATCATCCAAAAGGATTCCGTCTTCATCGATCACATAAATCACATCGATGGTTTCCGAGTCTTTACCATATCTCCTGATATGCTCCAACACTCTCTTTACAGTCCAGTCTTTTTTAACCGCGACATAATCCGGCGTCATCAACCTTCCGACACTATCTTCTTTATATCCCAATAAGGATAAGGCTTCCACCCTGTCTTTAGCTGGCAATAAGATAATTAGTTTTTTAACGGCATCTCCTTTAAGTTCAGAGAACAATGAAGTCCTGTCATCTGGCGGAAGCAGGTTAATCAGCTCAGCAAGCTTTTCACCATCCAATTTTTTAATTATTTTTTCCTGAGTAGGAAAATCCAGAATCCTGAAAACATTAACTGCCCTTTTTATAGACAGTGTATCAATAAATTTAACCGCATATTGTGGAAGTTCATCAATCAGATGTTCAACGTCAGAAATATTCAGATCGTCCAGAAAGACCTTTAACTGACCGTTGTCATTACGTTCAATTAGTTCTACCACCTCTTCTACAACCTGCTCTTCCATATATAGCGTTTATTTACATGCCCTACTGTTTTATCAAGGTTGCAAAAATGACATTTTATTTTTAAAACTCCCTAGGGAAGGATAAAAATAATATGATCATTCTATTAAGAATTGAATCCGCAGCAAATTATATAAACGCCAACCGAAAATAAAACTAGTTAAATGCGATGTGCAATATTCGTTCCATAGAACGTAATAAATCGTCTTTCTGTAGAATGGTATGTACTTTATTCCCTCCTACTCTTTTTTGCATAGACTGCAGTAATAACTCTTCAGTACCGGCAACAAGCAGCTTGGATACAATCTGATAGTAGGCAGCTGAATCATTAACAATTTCCTCAGCAGAGGGTAACTGATTATCGTTATACTTTCTGTTATTAGATAAGTTTTTAGTAATCTTGGAATCAGTAGTAATGCTGTTCAGGATATTAGCTTCCATTTCGCAATGATTATAGAAATGGCCAAATTGTTCCTTCAATATTCCGCTAATCAATAAATGCAAGGATTTCGACTTACTGTTTACGACAGGAGATTCAGCGAGATGGTTTTCCCAGAAATCTTTCTCTTTAACGCATATTCTCAGCAGCTTCTCTAAGTTACCAAAATAGCGATAAATAAGAATTTTAGACACCCCCGCCTGTTTTGCAACTTTGTTTACACCCAGACCTCCAAGTCCCTTAGTTTTTACAATATAGTCAACAGCATCTATCAATTTGCGCTCTGTTTGCATTCTATTCTTCATATTTATATATTTTATTAATAACTGTAACCTGGTCATGCTACTCGTTTAAGTTATGTTCTCAATATATCCTTCAGCAGCTACGAAGAGAAAAATGTTATATAAAGTCTGTAGAATATTATATATAACTGTAATTTATTTATATTAATCTACTTGTATTAAGTATCTTAGATGAGAGTTATAAATTTTAATGATCATTGATATGGCAATGAGTTGTATAATAATTGATGATGAACCACACGCTATTGATGAATTAAGCGAACTGGTTGAAGGAACGGGTAAACTGGAACTCCTGCAAACCTTCCCTGATGCAAAAAAAGCAATTCTCTACATGCAGCAGGTGAATCATATTGATATTGTTTTTTCTGATATTGACATGTCAGTTTTAAACGGAATAGATGCTGCTACTGTATTGAATAATTATTGCCATTTCCTGGTTTACGTTACCGCTTACAGAGATCATGCGCCAGAAGCCTTCGAGGCGAGGGCAGCGGGTTATCTGCTCAAACCAGTTAACTATATCACATTCAATAAAAAGATCGAAGAATTAGACCTGAAATATCAGGATATCATCAAGCTAAGAAAAGATGATCAGGACTTCTTATTTATTAAAGGAGGACAAAAATGCAGTTATATTAAAATAAGATACAGCAATATTGTTTACATAGAAGCTTTACTAAACTATATTATGATTTATACTACCACGGGTCATGAAATTACTTATATAGGCCTGAAAGCAATGGAGGATATGTTGAGGGGAAGAGATATATTTTTCAGGATCAATAAGTCGATCATTATTTCAGTGAATTACCTGGAACGTGTTGATGGAAATATTGCCAGAATGAGTACAGGAAATAACTATCAGATAGGCGAAAAGTATAAAAGTGTGTTCCTTGAATATTTAAGGAAACACACTTTGAGGTCTTAACAGATAATTTTCAACTTCAGTTTGTCTGTGGAGGATAAGACGAGTTTGTAGTTGTAGCAAGTACCGTGGTTGGGTCTATGCTTAAATAATTACTGGAAGAACTCACTTGCTTTTTGTAAAGAAACAATGTCGTCTTTGTTAATGCGATTTTTTTTTTAAATACTTTCATAATGGCTGTTGTTTTAATTCAGCCAATGTTATCTTATAGATAAATTATTTGCACTTTTATTATATTTTATGCCCGTAATATTATATAAAGACTGGTTCCCACGGAAAAAAGCCATTTATATCCACTTAATATGTTGGTCGGTATTTATATTATATGAAATAAGTATCATTGGAATAATCGCTCAGCATTTCCAGCGATTTGATTCCTATGTGTTATTTTATCTACTGAATATATCTTTGTTTTATTTTCATTCACTGGTAGTGCTTCACCCTTTTGCAAAAAGTACGATAGTGGATTTATGGCGTATTCCTCTGTTATTAATATTGGAATTAACTCTTTACTGCATTCTAACTTCGCTTTTCAGTTATTTTCTAACCAAGCCAAGTGCTACAATATTTAAATTGCCCTTCTTTAGCACTATTAATCTTGCCAACACTATCTGGAGAGGCAGCTACTTCATGCTGTACGGCACCGGCTACTACTTCCTCATCCGGTATAACCAGAAGAAGGAACGCACTTTAAAACAGGCCATTGAAAATGAAAAGCTAGAGAATAGCCTTCTTCGTGCTGAGCAGGACTTTCTTAGAGCACAGATCAATCCTCATTTGTTATTTAACAGCTTGAATTTCATCCGATATGCGATTAGAAAAAGGCCCGCAGAAGCAGATGATGCAATTATGAGACTGGCAGGAATGATGGGTTTTGCATTAGAGAGTACTACTGGTACGATACCATTAAGCAGAGAGCTGGAACAAATAGATAATTTAATAGCATTAAACCAGTTACGATTCAACCATACCTTGTACCTTAACTATAGCACGGAAATCCACGATCCGGAGACGCCCACTATACCCATCATCTTACTGACACTTGTAGAGAACGTCTTCAAACACGGAAATCTAAGGGATGAAAAGTTTTCTGCCTTTATAAAAATCGAATCGACCCCGGCATATTTACTGTTTGAGTCCTCA
>Ga0247815_10000809_pt1 | contig 24157 bp, 22 predicted proteins | sample UWRJL194509B1_FD_181014 | JGI IMG/M metagenome (GOLD analysis project Ga0247815, IMG submission 181014) | Plant litter microbial communities from Arlington Agricultural Research Station in Wisconsin, United States - UWRJ-L194-509B-1 | ecosystem: Environmental > Terrestrial > Plant litter >...
ACAGATGAAGATACATTGCTTAATAACATATTACCTAATTATTTAAAAAACAAAAAATTAGGTGGTGTGCCCATAGGCCACTGGATAGCCGTTGTAACTATTGTTGTTGTATGCTACCTGATAGCATGGGCATTAATTGCCTTAGTAGGTTTTATAATAAAAAGCACATGGAAAAAAGCCCGCCAGGAAGAAAAATGGATACTTGTAAGGGCGATGGGACTACCCTTAAGGTTATGTATAGCAGTCTGGCTATTTATTATAGTGTCGCAATATGTGGGTATATCTATAATTGTGCGCCAGCGGTTTAGTGCAATAACATTTGTAATAGGCATTGTAGCATTTTTAATTTTACTGTGGAGGTTATCTGATATTGTAAGTGAATATACCAAGAGCCGTATGACGTTGCGCAAACGCATATCGGCAGTATCGGTAATATTATTTTTAAGGCGCATGGCAAAGGCAGCAATTGTCATTATTGGTTTTATAACCATACTGGGTGCCATAGGGTTTGATGTTACAACATGGTTTGCCGCACTGGGTATAGGTGGTATAGCACTGGCACTGGGAGCCCAAAAAACCATGGAAAACTTTGTGGGCAGTGTTACCCTTATTGCCGACCAACCTATTCGCGTAGGGGATTTTTGTAAAGTAGGCGAAATTACCGGAACGGTAGAGTCTATAGGCATGCGAAGCACCAGGATACGCACTAACAGGCGAACCGTAGTAACGGTACCTAACGGTAGTTTTTCCAGCAATAATATAGAAAATTATGCACACCGCGACCGCTTTTTATTCGACCCGATATTAGAATTCAGGATGGAAACCACACCCGACCAGCTACGATATTTATTAGTCGAGATAAGAACGCTGCTATATTCGCATACCAGCGTAAACCCTGAGCCGGCCAAAGTGCGCTTTACCGGCCTTACAGCCAGTGCCTACAAAGTTGAAATAACGGCCTATATTGAAGCTGCTAATCTTGATGCTTCGCAGGAAGTACAGGAAGACCTGTTACTGCGTATACTGGATATCGTGGCACAAAGTGGTACAGACTTTGCTTTCCCGAGCCAAACGCTGTACATGGCACGCGATAAAGGAACTGATGAAGATAAAACCACCGTTACCAACGATATTGTAAAACAATGGCGTGATACTAACGAGCTGCACCTTCCCTCTTTTACTCCTGAACATATTGAAAAGCTTAAGGGTAGTGTAAAGTTTCCGCCGGAGGGATCGGCTGTGCGTATGGAGGATTAATAGGGTGAAAATTTGATTCATTTATAATAGTAAAACCAATTACTGCTATAGTTAGTATCAAAATTTTCTTTCGAATCGAAGTACACAATAAAGTTATCGTTATTTATATATCCAAATTCATCATTAACTTTGAGCAGATCAAAATATCTTTTCCTTATTTCTTCTTTTAGACCAGCAAAAGATACATTGTGTAAATCAGAATTAGTGTAAAAGAAAATCGTGGGAGCGCTAAAACCTGGACTTATTTCCCAAATTATGTTTACATATAAATCTTTCAAATACTTAATTAAAGATTTATCAATTTTATCATTTGATTCAATTTTGGCAATTGATTCAAAATCCTGAAATGTTACGAATATATTTTTTGTATTATAACGCTCATATAAATTCCGCGAATTAACTATTTCATAAAACTGGTTAGCTATTGTTTTTTGCATCCCTGTATCATAGCCTCTATTACTATAGTATTTATTTTTATCAGAAGTAAACTCAAATATAATATTCAACCTTGGCCGCAGATTACTAATTGTATCGTAAGTGATATTTAGAATTTTATGGTTATAATTGATATTCAGCCAATCAGCAAGTTCTTTAAAATCCGGATTAATATCTCTCAATCTTAACTTAATTGATTTAGTTTCTTTAAATTCTTTATCCTGAAGAAGTACCATAATTATTATTGGCTAATGTATTAGATATATTGTAATATTAATAAAACTGTAACATAATTACAACTTATATATCTCCCATTCCCCTTTCACCCACACTTAACCCCCATTAAAAGACAGCATATAACCGTTTAACGAAAATAAAAATATACAGCGTTTTATAAATATACTTTTGGGATATAATCAAATAGCCCTTACAACAATGAACGACTATATATTTAACTTAGAAAAAGAATTTCAGGCTTACCTGCCGGAAGGATATTATACTTTTATTGGCCCTGCCAACCAAGAACATCTGGGAGATTTTACCAGCGTGGTTAATCTCGTGGCACCTACTAACAGTGTAGCGCGAACCATAAACAATACTCTTAGCAATAAGAAGGCTGTTAAGCAGGTACTATCTGCACTATATCAGGATGCTGATTTAAAAGTATATGTTGTAGAAGGCGATTCACCTTACGGTTTAGTGTACACTACAGTAGAGGAATATTGCGAACGTGCCGATATCCAGTTTCGGTCGCTGAGCTCATAAAATATTTCTTTACGCATTAACTACAATTTAATTTACATACAAAATATATCATGGCTACAAGGCTAACTCTGGTTGACGACGACGGCAACGCAATGGAATGTTTTTTAAACAAGAACAACACAGTACAGGTAAATGTATCTACAGACAGCGACGAACTTTTAAGCACGGCATCTATAAGCCTGCATAAGGAGCACGTACAAAAGCTCATTAGGATACTAACAGAAACATTAAGCACTATGGAAGATACCATTGCCCCTAATGAAAGTGTACTGGTACAATAGAATTATAAATTATAGCATCCCCGGATGTTTCTGTAATTTCTTATTTATAATTATCTTCGTGCTTTAAAATATCATAAAGGTTAATTGAATAGACCATCTGCTTTCTAAGCAGGCGATCATAGGTTCGAATCCTGATGTGATTACAACACGGAGCCATAATTAATGAACAACCTTCTCGATACCCCTATAGAATACCTTAAAGGTGTGGGCCCGGCACGCGGCGAGCTGCTCCGCAAGGAGTTGGGTATTCATAAATATGGCGACCTTGTAAGCCTTTTTCCTAACCGTTATATAGACCGCACCCGATACTATCGCATTAACGAGCTGCTAAATAGTAATTCTGAAATGCAAATTGTGGGTAAGGTTATTAACCTGAAAACGGTTGGAGAGAAACGTACCCGCCTTGTTGCCACATTTACCGATGGTACCGGCGAAATGGAACTGGTGTGGTTTCAGGGGCAAAAATGGATCAGGGAAAACCTTAAGCTTAATGCTCCTTATGTAATTTTTGGTAAATGCACCTCGTTTAATGGTGTCTTTAATATGGCACACCCCGAGATGGAGCCCCTTGCCGAACATGAGGCAAGCCTGCGCAGTGCCATGCAGCCCATTTATCCCAGTACCGAAAAACTTATTCAGCGCGGTATTACCAATAAAGTGGTTAACAAAATAATGCAGCAGCTGTTTATAGAAACACAGGCATTATTTAGCGAAACACTACCCGCACACCTTATACAGCAGTTGCAGCTTATACCTAAAAATGCGGCATTATTTAACATTCATTTTCCTAAAAGCCAGGACATACTGGCACGGGCGCAGTTCAGGTTAAAGTTCGAAGAGTTATTTTTTATCCAGCTGCAGCTTATTACAAAAAACCTCATCCGTAAGCATAAAATAAAGGGTCACCCTTTTGGTACTGTGGGCACTTATTTTACAAATTTTTACAACAACCACCTTCCGTTTGAACTTACCGGTGCACAAAAGCGTGTGCTTAAAGAAATCAGGAACGATATGGGCCAGCCTGCCCAAATGAATCGCTTGTTGCAAGGCGATGTAGGCTCCGGCAAAACCATTGTAGCGTTAATGAGCATGCTCTTAGCGTTAGATAACGGCTTTCAGGCTTGCCTTATGGCTCCTACTGAGATTTTAGCCAACCAGCATTTCATCGGGTTATCAGAGCTTGCCACTCCTCTTGGCATCAACATAAAAATACTTACCGGCTCTGTTAAAACCGCCGAACGCCGTATTATTCACGAAGCGCTCGAAGATGGTTCACTGCACATTATTATTGGCACCCATGCCCTGCTGGAAGATAAAGTTAAGTTTAAAAATTTAGGCCTTGCTATCATTGATGAACAGCACCGTTTTGGTGTAGAGCAGCGTAGCAAACTCTGGAAAAAGAACGAAATACCGCCACATGTACTGGTCATGACGGCTACCCCTATTCCGCGTACGCTTGCTATGAGCCTGTATGGCGACCTTGATATTTCTGTAATTGATGAGCTGCCACCGGGGCGTAAACCCATACAAACGGTACACCGGTCGGACGCTAACCGCCTAAAGGTCTGGAAATTTTTAAAAGATGAAATTGCAAAAGGCCGCCAGATCTATATTGTATATCCGCTCATACAGGAAAGCGAAAAGATGGATTATAAAGACCTTATGGACGGTTACGAAAGCATAAGCCGCGATTTTCCGTTACCGGAATACAGCGTTAGTATTGTACACGGACAAATGAAACCCGCCGATAAAGACAGCGAGATGGCTCGGTTCTCAGCAGGAAAAACTAACATTATGGTTGCCACTACCGTTATAGAAGTAGGCGTAAATGTACCTAATGCGAGCGTTATGGTTATAGAAAGTTCTGAACGTTTTGGGCTTTCGCAGTTGCACCAGCTTCGCGGGCGTGTGGGCCGTGGTGCCGACCAAAGTTACTGTATACTAATGACCGGAAGCAAACTTAGCAATGATAGCAAACTGCGTATAGAAACCATGTGTCGCACTAACGATGGCTTCGAAATTGCAGAAGTTGACCTTAAGTTGCGTGGCCCCGGCGATATTATGGGTACACAGCAAAGCGGTGTGCTAAACCTGCAAATTGCCGATCTTGTTAAAGACCGCGACATCCTTATGCTGGCACGCGAGTTTGCTATCAAAATTCTTAAGGATGATGCCGCCATGGCAAAACCGGAACATACCGCTATGAGAAATGCCTATATAGAGATGACTAAGAAAAAGAGCATCTGGAATTACATAAGTTAAAAACGCGTTTATATTTTGTAGTCTCTTTATGATCGGGACTCTTAAATGTCATTATGTTTTTAACAATTACTGCCCTTATAATTCCATTAAATAGCCATCGCTTCAAAAAGAAACACATAAAGCCGTTAATTAACGGCGAGTTAACTTACTGCGGTTTATCTATTCGTAATTTTAGTAAATAAAAAATTACCTATCATGAGTACCTTTCAAGGAAAAACAGTTATAATAACAGGCGCCGCTATGGGGCTTGGGCTTGCAGCAGGCAAAGTATTGGCACAAAAAGGAGCTAACCTCTCTATTGTAGATTACAATGAAGAGGCGCTTGCTAAAGCTAAAGAAGAAATTAATGCACTTGCAGCCGATGCAAGAATACTTACCGTTGTTGCCGATGTTTCGGATGAAGCCGCAGTAAGAAATTATGTAGATAAAACCGTGGCAGAATTTGGCCAAATAGATGGTTTTTACAACAATGCCGGTATAGAAGGCAAACAGGCACCGTTAGTAGATTATGATATTAACGTGTTTAAAAAAGTAATCGACATTAACCTTATGGGTGTGTATTACGGACTGAAACATGTAATCCCTGTAATGCAAAAACAAGGTGGCGGTAAGATTGTAAATGTAGCATCGGTAGGTGGTATAAGGGGTGTTGTAAACCAAATGCCTTATGTGGCGAGTAAACACGCGGTATCGGGCATGACAAAAAATGCCGCTATCGAGTATGCTAAAGATGGCGTTTATACCAATGCCATTGCTCCCGGTGCAATATTAACACCTATGGTTGCCGAAGCCTTTAAACAAGTTAACCCCGCCGACCCTAAGGCTGCTGAAGCCGAATATGCCCAAAGGAACCCTACCCGCAAACTGGGACTTCCGGAAAACGTGGGTAACCTTGTTGCCTTTTTACTTAGCGATGAATGCCAGTATGTAAACGGGCAAACCATTGCCATAGATGGAGGCGAGTCTAACCTTTACGGAAATTCGTAACCCGAATAAACTTAAATTTTTTAAAACGGATAGTGGTTGTAACATTATCCGTTTTTATCTTTAAGGGATAATTGATAATGTACAGCGTATGAAAATAGCTACCTATAACGTAAATGGTGTTAACGGCCGTCTCCCTGTATTGTTACGATGGCTCGAAGAAACAAGCCCGGATGTGGTATGCCTGCAGGAACTTAAGGCGCCGCAGGAAAAATTTCCTAAGCAGGCCATTACAGATGCCGGATATAATGCTATTTGGCACGGACAAAAGCAGTGGAACGGTGTAGCAATTTTGGCTAAAGCTGAGTTTGAAATTAAAGAGGTGGGCCGTGCACTACCCGGCGACCCCGAAGATGTGCAGAGCCGTTACATTGAGGCTATGATAAACAATATATTGGTTTGCTGCCTGTACCTGCCTAATGGTAACCCTGCACCGGGACCAAAATTTGATTACAAGCTATCATGGTTTAAGCGCCTGCACGATCGTGCCGCTGCTTTGCTGGAATTTAAAATCCCTGTGGTTATTGTAGGCGATTTTAATGTAATGCCAACCGAACTGGATGTTTATAAACCGGAACGCTGGGTCAACGATGCCCTATTTAGGCCGGAGGTAAGGGAGGCTTTTAGAATATTGACAGGTCAGGGCTGGACGGATGCGATACGCACACTCTACCCTACCGAAACGATATATACTTTTTATGATTATTTCAGAAATGCATACGGGCGCGATGCCGGGCTTCGCATAGACCATTTTTTATTAAGTCCGCAGTTAAGTGTAAGGCTCAAGTCCGGTGGAGTAAATAAAGACGTGCGCGGATGGGAGAAAACCAGCGATCACGTACCCGTTTGGATAGAAGTATCTGATAAATAATATATTTTACCAAGAAAATAACCCTTACAACCATTCATTTAAAACAGGGTTATTTTATATAAGCATTGCTATCGTGTAATTAACACTCCATAGTAACAAGCTGAAAATTATGCGCTTTGTCTATAATATTTACGGCAGCAGGCTTAATCATGGATCTCGAAGCCTTTTTATAAATCGTATTGGTATTCTTTACGCTCTCCATTGGCATTGTTACCAATACGAAAGTGGTAAACGTATTAATTTGAGAAACATGCCTGCGAAGATCTTCAGATACACCTGTATCCTTGCGGCATGAAATTACTTTAGCGGTGCCCTTATTAATGGCTTTTTTTGCTTTTGTCCAAAAATGCTCACTACTCTCTACACTCTCGTTAAATAAGAATCCCGGCTCCACCGGAAGTTCAAATACTATAAAATAATTTTGTGGCATAAAACGTCGATTTGATACTATATTACGTACAAAAAAATACTTAAGATTTTATGTTAAGATATATTTAACATCCATGTAATCCTTAGCCTTACAAATAAAACCCATACATCATTACATTTCAATATTTTAAGTGCGAAAAATAAGGGTTGAAAAAATTTATTTATGATTTAAATAATAGTTTAAATTGTAAATAAATACGTTGAATGGTAAATTTTGAGGGTTGAAATTTTAAGATTATTTTAATAAGAAAAATTTAATGATAATGAACCATTATGTATTAAAATCCCTATTAGTGGGTATATATATAAATTTTATTCTTCCTAAATTGCAAGGCAAATAATTCTATTAGAACTATGTTAAAAATAAATAAATCTAAAATCAGTTACAAATCCCTTTCTGAAATATTTTCAGCTGCAAATTTTAGAAGAATAATGAAAGAAGATGGACATAGTAGCATAGAATTAAAAATAAAAAACAACCTAGTAAATTTCGAAAAAAGGAGTTACTCGGATATTTTAAATTTTACGTACAAAGAACTGGAACATAATTACAGAAATGAATATGTTTACAAAAATGCACTACTGAATGAAAAGATACTAAAATCTTACGGTTTCAGAAGCACAACTGTTTTGAATGAATTTAAAATAGGGAAATCTATTGCTGATTTCGTTTTACTAAATGGGGAGGCTAAAATTTTTGAAATTAAAACTGATTTAGATGGTTTTGATAAATTATCTAAACAAATTTTAGATTATCAGAAATTTGCTAATAAAGTATATATCGTTGTAAGCTCAAAAAATATAAATAAAATTACTAATCTTTATAAAACCACACCAGTTGGAATAATTGAATACACAACCACTAAAAAATTAAAAACTGTTAAAGAAGCAGAAAATTACAATTTTTCTTTTAATCATTCTATAATATTTAAAACATTGAGAAAGCAAGAATATTTGGAAATAGTTACTGACTACTTTGGTTTTGTTCCCGATGTTCCCAATACACAAATTTTCAAAAAATGTTTTGAGCTAACTGAGTCAATAAACATTTTAGAATTTCAAAAATTAGCTTTTAATAAAATAAAAGAACGAAAATTAAGATGTCCAGAAATTATAGAGTCTGAGGAAATTCCCAATGAATTAAAACATATTTGCTATACACTTAATCCAACGAATAATGAGTATAATAAATTATTAACATTTTTAAACACAACAATATAAATGTATCAACCCTATTTACGAGGAAAACAAAATGAAATGATGGCTCTAAGGGAATTAATTCCTCTTATAAGTGTAAATCAATCAAAAATCTCTCCAATAATTGAACCAGTAAAGCCTTCAAGAAATTTTGAAATTTCATTAAGGAAACTAATTGAGAACAACATTAATTTTACAATAATTGTAAACCCTCAAGTAGGTAAGTTTAAATCGAATTATAATATCTTCGCATATCTTTCTCCAATATTAAATGGATATACTAATTATCAAGCAGGTATTATAATAGAAAATTTTAATAATGCTCCCATAATTACACAACATATGGCTGCTAATAATTTAACTCCTTTAGGATTTACTATTATTTATAATTCAACCGACACAATACATACTCAAGATGTTATATTATTCACTAACTTTTTACCTATTATATATAATGTAGTAAATTTAAAAAAAACTATTACTGATAGAAATTTCATTCAAAATTTTAGCAGTAATAGTAGAGTAACATTAGTAGATTATTTCAAATCCCAATCAAAAAACATTTTATACCTTCATAATCCTGATAGTACTTTCAGTAATGATTTCGCAAATTTCATCAATCAGGGTAATGTAGGATTTGGTGATTATTTAACTGTTGGCGAGGATTATTCTGAAACAGGAGCTAGTCCATATGCCGTCGCTATACATATTTCATATCTTAATATAAACACAATCAGTGTTAAACATTTTACTTCTGATACAAATCATGATCAGTCCGACCCGGCAGGTAAGTTTTTTGAAGCTAATCAAAAATTGGTTAATTGGTGTCAAGCAAATGGAATTAATACTTTAGGCTGTAACGGTTTTATACAATTACAAAATAATCAACATTATCCAGGATTAGGGATTTTAAAAAAATTTTCCATTATGAATCATATTGAATTGAATATAAATTTGATTTAGTGTAATCTATTTAATAATTTTTCGACAAATTTAGACAGTCAAAAATCTTTGTGCATCTTTGCAGCATAATATTTCTGTATGCAGTCATACAATCCTAAAGAGTGGTTTTCGTTTATTTTCCAGTTTCATAAAGGCGATACGTTTAGGGCACTTAGCCCCATAATGGCAGGTATAGCTTTATATTGTGGTGTGGTTGCCTACCTTGAAACAGAATATTTTGACCTGCCCGATACCAGCCACGTAAAAAATATATCTATAATGCATACCATGCTGGGGTTTGTAATATCGTTGCTGTTGGTTTTCAGGACAAATACTGCTTACGACCGCTGGTGGGAAGGCCGCCGCATGTGGGGCTCGCTGGTAAACAACAGCCGCAACCTGGCACTTAAGCTCGCAGTAATGCTGAAAGATAAAGAGGATAAGGACATTTTTAAAAGACTTATCCCGGCGTATGCAGAAGTACTTAACCTGCACCTTAAAAATGCAGACATTAGCCATGAACTTTTTGATGATGCCATATTGTCTTCTAACCACTATACCCACAAGCCTAACCAGATAGCTAAAACCATTATGGCTAAGCTTAATGAGCTTTACATGCAGGGAAAACTTACGGGTGACCAGCTAATTATACTTAATGGTGAAGCCCTTAGCCTTACCGATATTTGCGGTGCTTGTGAGCGCATAAAAAATACTCCCATACCCTACTCCTACAGCGCTTTTATTAAGAAGTTTATTTTTGTGTATGTACTTACGCTGCCATTTGGCTACGTGTTTCAATTAGGGTACTATGTAATACCGGTTGTGGTTTTTATATTTTATGTGCTTGCGAGTTTAGAGCTTATTGCCGAGGAAATTGAAGACCCTTTTGGCACTGATGCTAACGACCTCCCTCTCGAAAAAATAGCTGCCAACATTAAGAAAAACGTAGAGGAGCTTATTTATTAACTATTCCCCTCATGATTTGTTTCTGAAAACTGTGACTGCGACTAAGTAATAAATCTTAGGTTAACCTTAACAGGCTGCATTATATATAATTGCTACTTTTAAAATAAAAGTAACATTATGCACAGCGACAAACAAAACAACGATAGCACTACCAGTGCCGACGATAACGTGAGCAACAATGCCCATTACTCAGAGTCGGGAGAAATTACCCGCGAAGACGACCGCGACAAAAAAGACAGCACCCAGGACTGGAATGCCGAAGAAAGCCGTACCGGCCGCCACAAGTAATTAATAGTTCTCTGCCAGCGATGCAAAAAGCCTGGGCCAGTCGGCATTACCCCAGTCTTTACCCAGGCGAACAATAATTATTTTTTTTGCAGGGCATACATATATGTATTGCCCTAAAATTCCCTCTGCCGAAAAATTACCATTAGGATGTAGCCACCACTGGTATTTATAGTTCATTACGCCACCTTCCATAAGGTCGGGCGTTGTAGATGTTTCCACCCATGCCCTGCTAACTATTTGCCTGCCGTCCCAGTTACCTTTATTAAGGTACAGCCTGCCCAGTTTTGCAAAATCGCGGGCACGGGCATTAAGGCAGCAAAAGGTTTTTTCAAGACCATTATCTTCACGGTCCAGGCTCCAGGTTACATCATACTCCATACCCAGCGGCTTCCATATTTTTTTCTGTAAATAGGCCGTAATAGTTTTACCTTTTAAGGCACGTTCTAAAACAAACCCAAGCATTTGGGTATCGCCACTACTGTAGCTGTTCTGGGTTCCGGGAGTATGTTCCAGCTTTCGGCGCAGCAGGTATTTGCGCAGGTTGGTTCCGTAATAATCGGTGGCTGCATCGCCAAAAGGGTTATGGTAACTCTCGTTATATTTAATACCGCTTGTCATTTGCAGCAGGTGCTTTATGGTTAGCTTTTCCATACCCTGTGTTTGTTTCAGTTCAGGGATATAATTTACAACCGGCTCTTCCACTGATTTGATAAGCCCTTCATCAATAGCACAGCCAACGAGTATAGACGTAACCGATTTTGCCATAGAAAATGACGCTACTATTGATGCCTCATCGTAACCATTAAAATAATTTTCGTACTGTATGGTATCATTTTTTATAACTATAAAAGCAACCGTTTTGTTCTCTTTAAGATAGTATTCAAACTGTCTTTCTTTACCACTAACAGTGAGCGATTTTGGTATCCTGGGCTTATCTGCTACTGCAAAATGGTATACGACAGAAGAATCTCTTGCGGCGGTGCGGGTAGGGAAAATTTCATAATCGGTTATATTAGGAAAGTTGTAGTATACAAACCTGCTCATTTTGCATGACGATGCAGTTACTACTAAAATAGCAATTGCAATAAAACAAAAGCTGCGGTGTGTAAAATGTTTCATTATTGTTATACCTGATTATAACGACAAATATGGAAAATTTGAACCTATTAAACTATCGAAATTTACAATTTAACCCTCTTTAAAGCGTTATTAACCGCACAATAACTATTGCTGCTGTAATTACTGGCAGAATTTTTGTTACTTTGTTTTTACTGTTACAGGCTTTATGAAGAATTTTTTATTTTTAACCTTATTATTTTTTACTACCTGCAGCCTCTGGGCTCAGAAGGATAACCCCGGTGGCGGTATAGCCATACCCAGGGGCAATGATATTAGCATTAAGCCGGCAACCACTATAACTAAACCATCTACCACTACATTAAGCCCTAACAGCCCGTTTGCACCCAAGCCCGAAAAAAAGAAAGATTTTAATTATGCCCCAATTGTGGTAGGCGAAAAGAAATCTAACTTTAGTATGTATCAGGGTAACGATTTTGTTAACCGAAGTACAGAGTATGCCGACAGAACAACGGTAGCCCCAAAAGGTGAATCTAATGAAGCGTTTAGGGGTAATCAGGATTTTGGCGAAATACGAACCAAATCTAAGTTTATGCAGGTCATGGCGCGCGACTTTGGTGCTGAAGATGGCGATCGTATAAAAATAATGGTTAACGGTAAAACGGTAGTTGACGAAATTTACCTAAGCAATAGCTTTAAAGGCATACAGCTTACGCTTGATGAAGGCTTTAATAAATTAGATTTTGAAGCGCTAAACCAAGGAACATCGGGCCCTAATACTGCCGAATTTAGGATATATGACGATAAAGAAACGCTGGTAACCAATAACCAGTGGAATCTTGCCACCGGCTTTAAAGCCAGTGTGATGATTATAAAAGAATAGCTGCCCACTTAGGCAGCTATTCTTTTATAATGTGGAATTTAACAGATGTTTTAATTATTAACCTTCGTTAATTTCTTTCATTATCTCTGCAAATATACGGTAGGATTTTATCCTGTCATTATGATCATAAATATTTGATACTACCATAAGCTCATCTACACCGGTTTGTTGTAAAAACCTTTGCGTTTCTTTCTTTACCGTTTCCTTATTCCCTGCAAATGTATATTTAAGCATATCTTTAACCGTAGGGTTGTGCAACAGCATGAGCAATTCATCTGTCATGACAGTTGGCGGTTTCAGGTAATCCCTTTTACCGGTTAATACCCCAAGGAACATGCGTATTAGCGATGTAAAATTTTCCTCGGCAGTCTCGGTATCATTTGCAGCGATAATATTTATGCCGGCAATAGTATACGGCTTATCAAGAAACTGGGACGGTTGAAATTCCCTTCGGTAAATTTCGAGCGCGTCTAATAACTGCGCGGTGGCAAAATGGCTTGCAAAAGCATACGGTAAACCCATTTTTGCAGCAAGGTGGGCACTATCGGTGCTCGACCCTAAAATGTAAATAGGCACATTAACACCTTCAGCCATTGGGGCACGCACCTGCGCCCAATCATTATCTTCCGAAAAATATTGCTGTATCTGTTCTACCTCCCCCGGAAAATTATTTACCGCCTGCATCCTGTCAGACCGTATGGCATGTGCGGTAAGCTGGTCGGTTCCCGGTGCACGGCCAAGGCCAAGATCTATACGGTTAGGATATATAGTACCTAATGTTCCAAATTGTTCGGCAACAATAAGTGGCGAATGATTAGGCAGCATTATACCTCCGGAACCTACCTTTATTGTTTTAGTGCCGCCTGCCACATGGCCTATTAAAACTGCGGTGGCACTACTTGCAATACTTATAGAGTTATGATGTTCGGCAAGCCAAAAACGGCTGTAGCCAAGATCTTCGGCTTTTTGGGCAAGGTCTACACTGTTTTTAAAACTTTGCGCCACAGAGCTGCCATCTGATATAAAAGCCAGCTCTAAGACTGAATATGATATGTTTTTAGAATCCATAATATTTTTACGCTACACTATAGTACTATTGCACCATAGCAGTTTATAACTGTTGTATTTGCCATGAACTTTGCAATTACAATGCCACGGTTACGTCATGTCAGTTCTAATACACTATACAAAACTATAGCATACTACTATAAAACAGAAAGCCCCAAACCATTACGGCCGGGGCTTATATATAATTTAAAAGCTGCTTAGTTAAGCAGGTAGCTTATGTTTACATTGGCAGTAATGGTTATCTCGCCTACTGCAAGTGTTTCTCTTGGTGCAGTAGCATCCATACTTTTTTCCATCATGGCTGCCATACGGTATACCGTTGGGTAGTATGTTTGTGTATTATCTGTCACTAATAACGCTTTGCCTAATTTCTGACCTAAAGCACCGGTATAATCGGCTGCTTTTTTGTTAGCATCGGCAACAGCTTTAATTCTTGCTTCACTTTCATACTGCACCTGTTTAGATGTTTTAAAGCTTACACCGTTTATGGTATTTATGCCGGCATCTGTAAGGCCCATCATTAAAGCATCATAGTTAGAAAGGTCTTTTAAGTGAATAACAATTGTTTGAGATGCCACATAACTTTCTTTCTTTTTAGAAAGGTCATAATCGCGATTAAGGGTTACCCTTTGCGTTTGGTAATCGCCCTGTGGCAGCTTTTGGCTTTTAAGGTATTTTATAACTTTGTCTACGGCAACATCATTAGCCTTTTTAACTTCGGTGGCATTCGTACCGGTGTTGCTAACGCCCACGGTTATATCTGCCTGGTCTGGTGTTACAATAATTTTGCCTTCGCCAGATACATTTATCTGCGGTTGCTGGTTAGGCTGAACTTGTGCCGTGGCAAGTGTACCAACAAATACTAATACTAAAAGTGCAATCTTTTTCATGGTGTTTTATTTTACGATTTTCTGTAGGAAATTCAAATTGCGTGCCAGTTTTTTGATTTATATTTTATTTGTCTTAGCCATAATAAATAAAATGATAATGGGTATCAATAACAATATAACCATCAGGGTATTATCGTAAATCATGTGTGGCTCTCGCGAGAGTGTAACGGCATACCCCCCAACAGCTCCCCCAAAATGGGCTACGTGGCCTATGTTATCATTCTTTGCCTTCATGCCATAAATAGAATATAACAGATAACCAATACCAAAAACAAAAGATGGTAGCTCTACAACATAGTACAGGTATATAGTGCCGTACGGATTAAGCAATATTGCCGAATATAACACCCCTGTTATGGCTCCGGATGCGCCTATGGCAGTATACCAGTAATCGTCTTTATGAAAATATAATGTTAGCAGGCTACCCGCCACAAGGCTTACAAAATAAACCAATATAAATGCAAATACACCCATGTAGGATATAACCACAGGTGCAAAGAAGTAAAGTGTAAGCATATTAAAAGCAAAATGCATAATATCTGCATGCAAAAAAGCGCTGGTTATCATGCGATACTGCTCGCCTGCACGTATACTGCCAACATGAAATTGATACTTCCTGAAAAAATCCCTATCGTTTAGCCCTTTGTAACTCACTATTGCATTAATGGCAATAATAATGATTACCGCGATGTTCATATCCATAAATTATTTTTAAGTTGTAAAATTACTTAATATCATTGGTAAACCATTGTCCTGAACACTAACAAAAGTGTAATTTTATAAGAATAAAAAGTATATTTGTAAAAAAAACATGCATCTATTAGGATACATCCTTATATATCCCTTTTTCTGGTTCATCTCTATACTCCCTTTCAGGATACTATATTTTCTATCAGATATTCTTTACATTATTGTTTATAGGATTGCAGGTTACCGTAAAAAAACCGTAAGGTTAAACCTCGCACTTGCATTACCACATTTAAGTGATGCTGAACGTAAAGTAATTGAGAAAAAATTCTTTCACCATTTTTGCGACAGCCTTGTAGAAATGATAAAAACAATGTCCATTTCCGAAAAGGAAATGAAGAAACGTTTTGTCCTGGAAAACATGGAACTCGTGCATGAGTATGAAGCCCGGGGTAAAAGTGTTGCCCTTATATGTGCCCACTACGGCAGTTATGAGTGGCTGCTGATAATGAACAAATATCTTTCTACCCACAAAGGCTTTGGGATTTATAAAACAGTACGTAACAAATATTTTGATGCGCTTGTTAAAAAAATACGCAACAAGTTTGATGCCCAGCTTGTAGATACCAAGCATGTTATACCTGCTATGCGCGACCACAGGCGAAAAGGTATTTTAGGATATTATGGCTTTTTAAGTGACCAGTCGCCTAAACTGGACAGTGCGATATACTGGACAAATTTATTTGACATGGAAGTGCCTGTACATGTGGGTGCCGAAATGCTTGCCAAAAAACTCGACCTTAATATAATGTTTGTAAAAGGGGCAAAAATAAAGCGTGGCTACTATAAGGCAACATTTATTGGCCTTGATAAGGCGCCTAAAGAATATCCTAATTATGAAATTACCGATATGTTTTTACGCCTTATGGAGGAACAGATAAGGGAAGCTCCCGAATATTACCTGTGGACTCATAAACGTTTTAAACACCGCCGTAACGACCCGCCGGCTTTTACTGCAAATCAAACCAATTCATGACCATCGCTGTAGCATCGGCACCGTTGTCCTGTAAATGGGTAAACTCGTTTGTACGGTTATTATAAGTATAATCAGCAGCCCAGTCGGTATGATTTTCGGCTAAAGCTTTTATACTATCGCAAACGTATTGTATCTCTGCATTTGTAGTAGTTGGGTGAATAGACATTCGTATCCATCCCGGCTTTTGTATAAGGTCGCCTAATGATATTTTATCGGTAAGGTAATGCGACTGCTCCTGGTCTACGTGCAAAAGGAAATGCCCATAAGTACCTGCGCAGCTACAGCCACCTCGTGTTTGAATGCCAAACCTGTCGTTAAGCAGTTTTACCCCAAGATTAAAGTGCAGCCCTGTTATGTAAAACGAAATAACCCCAAGCCTGTTGGTGTGCTGTGGTGCCAGTATATTTATATTTTCTTTACTGCCAAGAGTAGAAAATATGTACTCTATCAATTCTTCTTCGCGGTGCAGTATATTAGCAACGCCCATTTGCTCCTTAAGCTTTACGGCAAGCGCCGTTTTTATAACCTGAAGAAAGCCCGGTGTACCGCCATCTTCACGCTCCTCTATATTATCAAGGTATTTGTGTTCGCCCCACGGGTTGGTCCAGCTTACGGTTCCTCCACCCGGATGATCGGGTATCATGTTTTTATACAGCTTTTTATTGAAAATTAATATACCTGCTGTACCCGGCCCGCCAAGAAATTTATGCGGGGAAAAGAAAACAGCATCAAGGCGAGCCTCTTTATCTTCGGGATGCATATCTATGGTAACGTAGGGTGCCGAACAGGCAAAATCTACAAAGCACACACCGTTGTACTGGTGTATTAATTTTGCCACTTCATAATATGGCGTTTTAATACCGGTAACGTTAGAACATGCCGTTATAGAAGCTATTTTAAGTGTATTATCTTTATATTCTTCAAGTAGATCTTTAAAACTGTCAAGACAAATAAGCCCCTGCGGACATGCAGGGATTATAACAACATGGGCAATAGTTTCCAGCCATGATGTGTGGTTAGAATGGTGCTCCATGTGCGAAATGAATACCACCGGTTTTTTCTCTGCCGGAATATTGGTAAAAGCCCTTAAATTTTCCGGAACCTTAAGTCCTAATATCCTTTGAAATTTATTTATAACGCCTGTCATACCTGTACCATCGGTAATCAGGATATCATCGGCATCGGCATTAACGTGATGTTTTATAATATGGCGTGCTTCATGGTAAGCCGTTGTCATAGCAGTTCCACTTACAGTAGTTTCGGTATGGGTATTGGCTACAAAAGGGCCAAAAACATTACTTATCTTATCTTCTATGGGGTGGTACAGGCGGCCGCTGGCAGTCCAGTCGGTATATATAATTTTTTGTGTACCAAATGGCGAAACAAATTCCTGGCCTATGCCTATAATGTTTTGCCTGAAGGTATTAAAATAATCTTCCAGCTCGGTATTCAATAAAGTATCTGTAGCCTGTAACATAAGTTAAAGTGTTTGCATTGCAAATTTAGCAAAATAAAGGTGATAAAAACACAGACCTATATACCAATCTCTACCTGAAAACGTAAATACCAGTTTTGTTTAGAGGTACCGTCAAAATAGTTAAGATCGTCTAACGTTAATTCGGCCTGTGCCTTAAAGGCATGTTCCCAAATATATTTTGTAACCCCAAGGCTGTATTGCTTAGCATTTGGTGCCAGGTTTTGTATATCGCTGTTTACTTTCTGGGTAGAAAAACGGCCTATAATTTCGTAATCTGACAGGAATAAATAACTCAGCTCATAATCAAACCCGTGGCCTGTAAAAATATACTGTACATCGGTAGTGTCAAGCGGGTTAACCGTAACAGGATTGTCTGCAATGCGCTGCATGTAAGCACTCATAAAGGCCCAACCGTTATATTTTACCATTGCATCTAAAAGTATCGACTGCATATCACGTTTTTCAAAAAGGTCGTTCCCTAATTGCCCGCCCGTTCTCCTTGCCTTATTATTAAACTGGTAACCACCGGACAGCATTAACTTGGGTTTAGCCTCGCGCATAAGGTCGCCCTCAAAATAAGCACCATCTTTAGTAAAAGAACCCAATGGGTATAACTCTACTTTACCTGTGTATGCAAGGCCATTATCAGGCTTATCGGTTGAGTTTCGGCCTTCGCCTGTACTTATTGCCCCTCTCAAATTATAAGAAAATTTATCTGTACGCTCATGCTGGTTATGCACCTGCACCCCAAAATCCCTGTCGATTGTAAAGCGTGCATTATTTATACTTCTGTCGGTTAGCTGCAAACCTCCGGATGAATTTACCCTCTGGCGGTTACCCGGCAACTTTGTTTGCCCAAAACCGAAATTCCAATGCTTGTTAGGACGGTAAAATACTATTGCATCGCGAATAATGTTTATGTTCTCGCCATCTTTTATCTCGCCCACATCGCCAGGGGCAAAAGAAAGCTGCAGCGCGTATATAAATTTGGGATTACCTACATACCCGTCAAAACGCAGGCGCAGGCGGCGTATTTGCCCATCAATGGCAGACTCCTCCCCTTCATTCTGAATGTAAGTGGCGCGGTTTTGCATCCTGAAACGAATATTGAACTGAAAAATACTATCCGGAGATGTTATTCCTAATCCCTTACCGTAATTGTAATACGGCAATGCTGATAATTTAAGGTCATTATCCTGGGTGGTTTTTTTAATATCTATCTGCGCAGTAATTCCTGCACTAATTAACAAAATTAATAACGTTAATGCGTTCTTCATTTAGTGGATATAATTCTAAATTATCTTTTATTTATTGTTATTGCATTAGGCTACACCAAATTACTTGTTGCGTAAGGCATCATTGTAAAGTTTGCGCAAACTTAATATTAATTATCATCAGTCAATGTTACGTAAACGTTACGTTTATAAAAATTTAAGATTAACATTGTTTATTACAGCCTGTACAATATAAGTATGGAATTTTATTTTTGACTGCTTAAATAGTACCTTTGCAAAAATTTTTAGTTATGCCCGAATATATAGGATATCATTTTACAGTATCACCCAAAGAGCCGGGAGCCGAAATACTTATGGCCGAACTGGAGTATACCCCTTTTGAGAGTTTTGAAGAGACAGAGAACGGCCTAAGCGCGTATATACAAAAACAATTGTGGACAGAGGATGTATTAAAAGATATACAGATACTGGAGTCGGCAGAGTTTGAGATAACTTATATTGTTGAAGAGATTGAACAGGTAAACTGGAATGAGGAATGGGAAAAGAATTTTGAACCGATTGAGGTTGATGATACCTGCAGGGTTCGTGCCCCGTTTCACGAATACTGTGATGTAAAATATGATATTGTTATAGAACCTAAAATGAGTTTTGGCACAGGCCACCATGAAACTACATTTATGGTTATTAAACATTTACTTGAAACAGATGTGGAAGGTAAAAAAACACTCGATATGGGTTGTGGCACTGCTATTCTTGCCATTCTTGCAGAAATGAAAGGCGCACAGCCTATAGATGCTATAGATATAGACAACTGGTGTTACCTTAACTCTATAGAAAATGCCGAGCGCAATAATTGCCATCATATTACCGTTTATGAAGGCGACGCAGCTCTTTTAGAAGGTAAAAACTATGATGTGATTATTGCCAATATAAACCGTAACATATTGCTAAACGATATGCAACAATATGTTGACTGCCTTAATAAAGATGGCATAATATTATTAAGCGGTTTTTATGAGGAAGATATACCTTTTATAGACGCATCGTGCACAGAGAAAGGCTTAACATTTATAAATAAGCATCAAAAAAACAATTGGGTTGCTTTAAAATACGTAAATTAGCATTTTTAAATATTTGAATATGAGCACTAAGGAAAAGGTACTTGAAGAGGTGCTTACAGAAGAGCAGGTGTCAAATAACAATGAGATTGTATTATATAATGACGAGGTTAATACTTTTGACCACGTAATTGACACACTAATGAAGGTATGCAAGCATACCCCGGAACAGGCAGAACAATGTTCGCTTATTGTACATTACAATGGTAAATGCACTGTAAAGACCGGAGAATATAAAGATCTGGAGCCGCAATGTTCCTCGCTTCTTGAAGCAGGCTTAAGTGCAGAGATAATTTAAACAGGAGGGTGCCATAATTGGCATCCTTTTCTTTTTATCATAAGGGGTTTACTTAATGAATTTTTAAATCATAAAAATAGTATCTTATTTTTACATTACAAATTGCAGCAGTTTACGAGCATAGTACAACAACAAGTCTAACTATACCTTATTACCTATACAACACCTATACATATCGCATTTTAGGGTATAACTACAACGATATATTAAATTAAGATCTGCTTTGTTAGATCAATAAAATCAATACTCCGCACAATTTAATTAAGTTGGAAAAAAATGTATAGTTTGTATACAGGTATATTAATTATATCGTTTTCGTTGATTAATTACTTTTACATCTTAACCTTAAATTTTAACTTATGAAAGTAAAACAATTACTCAACAATAAATTTGTTAAAGCATCTGCCTTAATGGGTTTATCTCTTTTAACCTTTAGTGGTTATTCTCAAATTAATGTGACAGTAGACACCACTATACCCATAGAGCAATGGAGCGGATATATGGTGGTAACCGGCACAGATGGTACCCCTGCATTTAATACCGGCTGGGGAGTAAGCGATATTAAAACCGAATTTGATACTACAAACAACCACGTTATATTATATCCAAACTATAATACCTACGGTACAGGGATAGATCAGGACCCTACTTATTGGCAAATAGGAGAAATGGGAAATAAGATAATGGACGGAAGTACTTATATAGATACCGACGACCTTAACGGACAGAATTTTACTTTTAGCGGTAATGTTATAAGCAATACCCTTGCAGCAGGCTATACAGCTATAGCATTTGTAAAAGTATTTAATGCAGATTATTCTTCAACATTTGCAAATATATCGGTACCGCTTACCACAGGAAATTTTACAGTAACATGCAACGGTGCCGATTATCCTGCCGCTGCCCATGTGCAATATGGTTTTACAGTACATGGCCTAAACGGAAATCCGGCACAAATGGCTGCTAATGGCAATGTAGTGGTTGGAGCATCAGATCCTGTAATTGTAGAACCAACGGAAACTATTGTATCTATAAACACCGATTCTTCGCTTATAGCTTATGCCAACTGGTTTCAACTTGACGGTACAAGCTTTATTAATGGCAGCGCATGGAGTGTTGCAGATATTAAAACAGTACTTAATGCCGGAGATAATACTTTAGATTTACACCCTAATTTTAGTGCCTATACAGACGAGGTAACGAACAGGCCGAACGAAAGCGTTTTTCATAACGGAGAAATAGGTAATAGTATTTTTGAAGGCAATACCTATGTACAGGATGATATGTTAGCCGGGCAAACCTTTACTTATACAGGTAACACAATAAGCAACAGCCTTGCCACCGGCTACGAAGCAATTGCCTTTATAAAAATATTTGATGCCAACTATAGTAACCTTCAAATGACTACTGCTCCACTTGTAGCAGGCGAAAACTTTAGCATCTCTGCAACTCCGGCGGCAGGTTCTCATGTACAGTATGGCTATGCCGTTAAAGGATTAAATGCAAACCCTACCCAGGAGGCTACCTTAGGGTTTGCCCGCGTTGGGCAGGCTATTGCAGCAGTAAAACCTGTAATTAAAAATAATGTTGTTATATATCCTAACCCTGTAGCTAATGTTTTAAACATTAACTCTCAGGATGTTGTAGAAAACATTCAGGTAATAAACATGTTAGGGCAAACGGTATTTACAGCATCGCCTAAAACAACTAACACATCACTTAACTTAAGTGAGCTTAACAGCGGAGTTTATACAATGAATACTACTGTAAATGGTAAAATAAATTCATCGCGGTTTATAAAACAATAATTTTTCATTCCATTTTAATATTTCATGTTAATAGTTTAAACCGCCCTGCTTTTGTGGGGCGGTTTTGTTATGTATTTCTTGTATATTCGTATTTAAAAACTTAAACAATTGGCAACTCCGAAAAAAATAGCCTTAATTTTTATATTATTATTTATTATTCCGGCTATGTCTCAGGACCTGCCGCCCATTATAAAATACAATACTGCCACATATAATGCCGGTAACCAAAACTGGATGATAAGCCAGGACAGTAACAGCTATCTTTATTTTGCAAATAATGAGGGGCTGGTAGAATTTAACGGCGCTGCATGGACGCTCTACCCTACTCCTAACGAGACTATTATGCGCTCTGTAAAAGTAATAGGAGATAAAATTTACACCGGCTTTTACATGGATTTTGGGTATTGGAAACGCCAACAGGACGGCACCCTAAAATATACGTCGCTTACTAAAAAAATCAGGAATAAGATTATTGATGATGAACAATTCTGGAATATTGCCCAATATGACCATTGGGTTATTTTTCAGTCGCTTAACCAGATTTTTATTTACGATTGCAACACGCAGCAATTTAATGTAATTAGTTCGCCTACAGGAATTAATAAAGTATTTACCGTTAACAACACTATCCTTTACCAAACTTTTAGCTCGGGATTGTTCGAAATTGAAAACGGCAAAAGCAGGCTGGTAAGCAATGCTCTTTTTTTTACGAACAATAAAATTGTGAACATTTACAGCCGCGAAGATGGCCTGCTTATACAAACGCAATACAATGGTTTTTACGATTTTAAAGGTGGTGCCATTAGCAAATGGATTACCGATGCAGACGCTGTATTGCAAACGAGCAGTATTTACAGCAGCCAAATGCTTACAAATGGTAGCATAGCCTTAGGCACGGTATCTAATGGTGTTTACATACTATCACCCAATGGTACAACTCAATACCACATTACCCAGAACAGGGGGCTTAGCAACAATACAGCATTATCTTTATTTGAAGATAATGACAAGAACCTTTGGGTAGGGCTTGATAACGGTATAAACTGTATCAACATGCAGTCGGCAGTACATAATTTTGTAGATGATACTGGCTTTTTAGGAACAGTTTATACATCTGTTTTATTTAAAGACATGCTTTATGTAGGCACAAACCAGGGTCTGTTTTACAAACCTTATAACACTAACATCGATTTTAAATTTATACCGGGAACAAAAGGCCAGGTATGGGCGCTTTACCAGTATGATGGTACCTTGTTTTGCGGGCATGATTATGGCACTTATATAGTTAATGGCAACACTGCTACACAAATATTTTCGGGTATAGGCACATGGAAATTTGAGCCACACCCTACAAATAAAAACCTCTTGCTACAGGGAAATTATTTAGGATTGTCTGTATTAGAGAAAACTCCGGAAGGATGGAGATTCAGGAACCGTATTGCAGGCTTTGATAATTCGGCCCGTTATTTTGCCATAAGCGGTACTAACGAAATATATGTAAGCCATGAGTATAAAGGTATTTATCGTGTAAAAACAGATGCCGGTTACACAAAAACATTGCTGACAACAAAATATAAATATCCTTCTAAGGGAAGGAATGCGGGTCTCACAAAATTTGGTAATGATATTTACTACGCCTACAAAGAGGGGATTTTTAAGCTTAATCCTAAGACAAAAAAATTTGAACGTCAGGAGCAACTCAGTAAAATATTTGGTAACGACGAATATACATCAGGTAAACTGGTAACTGATTATTCTAATAAACTCTGGTTTTTTAGCAAAAACTATATAAATTATTTTTCATCGGGCAAGCTTAATTCAGATTTGAAACATAACATTATACCCATACCCTCTTCTTTAACAAACAGTATGTTAGGTTTTGAAAATATAACCCAGATTACAC
>Ga0247815_10000810_pt1 | contig 24151 bp, 33 predicted proteins | sample UWRJL194509B1_FD_181014 | JGI IMG/M metagenome (GOLD analysis project Ga0247815, IMG submission 181014) | Plant litter microbial communities from Arlington Agricultural Research Station in Wisconsin, United States - UWRJ-L194-509B-1 | ecosystem: Environmental > Terrestrial > Plant litter >...
CAAGGCCTCCTCGATGTCGCAAATACGATATGGTATGGGCAAACCGCTGTGGTCCCACCATTCGAGGACGGCACGGCGACAGTGTTTTGTAGCGCCGGCGAGGGCGTCTTGGTCAAAGAGTAGTTGAAGGCCCGAGCGTAACCACCACTCGAGGACGTCAATGTGGCCAGAGACGGATGCGTGCATGAGAGCGGATGCGCCGTATTTCAGTTCGCGTCCGCTGCGTCGCCACCATTCAAGTACGTCTGTGCGACCAGCCGCACTAGCCGAATCCAGCACGCGTCCGATTTTGAGCGGGAACCCAGATTGCGCAAACCAGTCAAGCACGACAATGTGGCCACTCGCACTGGCATGCTCGAGCGCAGCATCGGTGTACTTGAGCTCGAGGCCAGAGTCGGCCCACCATTGCAGAACGTGGACATGTCCCGCACGGCATGCTGCATCCACGGGTTCGGCGTCATAGACCTTGTGCGGGATGCTGTCACACAAACGCCACCATTCGAGTACGTCGACGCGGCCGTGCACGCTGGCGAGTGCAGGCAACCTTTCAGATTGCGGGCCAAAGTCGCGCGCAAACGCCGCAGGACAGCAGGTGAGGATGTGGTGGAGAACCTTGACACGCGCGAAACGCACGGCGACAAGTGTCCCACGTTTGGTCGGCCCGCGGTCGTCCGACGAGGCCACGCGGCACACCGTGCTGAACGGCGCAGTAAGGATGGCCCAGTCTGTACGGGAGACCCGGCCGAGTTTTGTGTCCCATGCGGCAGGTCTGGCCAACGAAGTAGGCAGGCCGAGAGCCTTTGAGAGTTCCCAGTCATTCAGCTTGTCGCAGATGTCTGCAACAATCTCGAGAGGTAGTTGGCCAACATTACGAGGAGGTTCTTTTGATGCAAGAGTGGGGTGCCTGCGCTCTTGTGAGCGAAGATGGGCGGAACATTCGGGCGGAGCTGTGAGTGGCGCTAACGACGAGACGGACGATTGCGGTGATGGCAGTTGCGCATTGGCTGAAGGAACGGACGAATAGCATTCGATATCGTGCTCTGCCAATCTCAGAGCAAGATCAAAATCTGAACCGGAGGTAGAGAGCCTGCGGATGTCAAGGAAAAGGACGAGTTGGTCGCGAGTGAGGCGCTGGTAGGCCTCCGAAATGCAGTGAAGCAAGGGGGCACTGCTAGGAGCACCCATGGCAAGCTTAAGTGACGGCGTCAGGTTGGGAACGGGAGTGCTGTGGTTAGAGACTGGCGAAGGCACGCAGAGAGAGTCAAGGAGAGACGCTGAGCGGGATCACGGCCAAGTGCGAATCCGCGCGTCTGTTTGTCTCAGACGCCACAGGTACCGGCACCTGTCACCAGCTTGTCCTCTTACCTTGTCGACCTCCTCACACTGCGCTGCCCCTCGGTGCCGACCGTCGGACTCGGGCGGAGCATGTACAAAAGTACATAAGGCTAGCTGCGCGAACTGCCCGTTTTTTCGGAATTGCGGGCATGCCAACTACCGACTATAGCGGTGAAAGGCTACTTGCCCCCACCGGGCCAGTGCGACAAGCCGGAAATGTGAACTATTTGCTATCTACCGCATTGTTGGCAAGCAACAAGCAACTGCAGCATTCTCGCTGTACACAAACACATCAGCCTGAGAACCATGACATAGACTTGACATGGGGCCTGTGACGACGAGGGTGAGCGAAACAATCAGTCGATCGTTGTGTGGGGTTGGTTTAGTCTTGGAAATAGCCGACTTGGCGCGCCGCCTCCTACCCGTGGGCCCTTGGCCCTTGGCGGTACATTGAACACGACTCGGCGTGCAGCATTATCCGTGCGTGAACCTCGCAGCGGAGGCGGTCCGGAAGTGAAGCAATCGGGATACCTTCGCAACTTGAAGCTTCCTTTCAAGTCTTCGTCGCCTCAACGTTTGGCCACAATCTCACCAAGCCATGCGTACATTCCCGAGTCGATCCAATTGCCTTGATTAGATGCTCTGATCCGTACCTCTCCCCAGCTCGCGCCTTGTGGTCTGCGGCCGCAAGTTCAGGTTCTTTGTAAACGGCCGTATCCTCGTTGTACAGTTCATAATCAAGACAGCATAGCCTTTATGCGCTCGGCCTTGCAGCCCGCACGAGTTCACTAATCTCTCACAATATCTCGTACGCAGGAAACCAAAGCGCGGGCACGCGATGATAGCGTGGCTGTGAGGGTCACCGGGATTGTTGGCTGCCAAGCAAAGCGGGATTGTGACCGTTCGCGTCAATGTATGTTTTTTGGTTAAATAGTCGTTTGACCTCTGTCCGATCTGCTCTACTATGCCCACAGCCCTTTCTAGTCTCCATCTCAACAACACTGTGAGACTGCTTGCTGGGTAGCTTCGTGCATCATGCCGTCCGTACCACCGTCCGACGCGACACCCGCACCTGAGGCAGTCGAACGCCTCAACCCCATGAACGACACGACGGACCCAACACCTTTCGAGACCAAGCCACTTGTATATGCTGCTCTCTTCGACCCGAAGAATCTCACATCTCTAGGCGAACTCGGCGGTACTGAGGCCGTTCTCGCCAACCTCGCCACCGATGCAAGGCGCGGTCTTTCTGCGGATTCCTTAGACTCCTCCAAACCGGAGGGTGGCCAAACTGCTGCCACAGCCTCGCTCGCAGACCGGAAACGTGTCTATGGCGAGAACATCCTGCCTACACGACGTTCGAAGAGCCTTCTCGCGCTCATGTGGATAGCGCTCCAGGATCGCACGTTGGTGAGTTTTCCCTGAATACCGCGTGCTTTTGCGTGTTGTGCCCGGCGGCCGTTTGCCTTCCGCCCATGCGGCGGCAGGTTCAGCGTGCCCGTTCAATCCCGCACATCCACGGACCACGCCCTCGCCGCGATTCGCGCTAACACCGATTTTTTCTCACTCACAGATCCTGCTGTCGTTCGCCGCTGTCGTTTCTCTAGCACTTGGCCTGTATGAAGCCCTGAAACCAGGCGAGCACTACTACCCATGTGCTGCCGGCTTGTGTAAAGAGCCCAAGGTACGTCACAGCGCATTTTCGCGAACAAACAAGGGTTCTCACGCCACATTCAGGTTGACTGGGTAGAGGGTCTTGCAATTATTGTGGCTATCATTATTGTAGTCCTCGTTGGCTCGCTCAACGACTGGCAAAAGGAGCGGCAATTCCGCGTCCTTAATGAGAAGAAGGACGATCGTACAATGAAGGTCATTCGCAATGGCGCGGAGCAGCAAATTAACGTAAAGGTGCGCCCTTTCACATTTCGCTTAATTTTGGTTCACACCGCCTAACGCCGCCATTGTATTATAGGATGTTGTGGTTGGCGATATCGCTGTGCTCGAGCCTGGCGAAATTGTTCCCGTCGATGGTATCTTTATCCAGGGTCACGGCGTCGAGTGCGACGAATCAAGCGCGACTGGCGAAACTCACTCAATCAAGAAGGCGCCGTTCCAGGCATGCGTCGACAAAGGCAGCGATAAGATGGATTGTTTCCTCATTTCCGGCGCAAAGGTCCTTGAGGGCTCTGGCACCTACGTCGTCGTCGCAATTGGCACTCGCAGCTCCTACGGTCGTCTCATGATGGGTGCGTGGTTATCGGCCTCCAACGCCATCGATTATCTAACATTTCTGCCTTTCTTCAGCTCTTCAGGGCGATGCTGAGGTCACCCCGCTTCAAGCCAAGCTCAACAAGCTCGCCGACCTTATCGCGAAGCTCGGTGGCGGCGCCGGTCTACTCCTCTTCACGGTTCTCATGATCAAGTTTTTCGTTCATCTCAAGACCCAGCCCAACCGGTGATTTGACTTCTGTTTCAATCGCCAGCCTCATATTTATCTTGCTTTGTCAGCACTTCCTCCGAGAAGGCCAGCAACTTTGTTAGCATCCTCATCATTGCCGTCACTCTCATTGTCGTCGCAGTCCCAGAAGGTACGCCCATTATCTAAGTTTATTATAGCCAAGCTCTGACGCGCTTTAGGTCTCCCACTGGCTGTTACAATTGCTCTCGCGTTCGCCACACGTCGTATGACCAGCGAGAACCTTCTCGTCCGCGTCCTCCGCTCTTGCGAGATCATGGCCAACGCCAGCGTCATCTGCACCGACAAGACCGGCACTCTTACTCAGAACCTCATGACCGTTGTCGCTGGATCCGTTGGTATTCACGGCAAGTTTGTCCGAGATCTCGAGAACCACAGGGAGCGCACAAACGCCGGCGATGTCAAGCAGGAAGGACCCGTTGACCTCGAGAAGGCGACCAGCAGCGACACACCTGCCATCACTGTTTCCGCCGCTCAGGACGGCACTCCCAGCGCCGACGACTTCTCGCTCGATCAGAAGGATATGGACGCCAGCGCCAGCCCCGCCGTCCGCAAGCTGTTCAACGAGGCCATCTGCATTAACTCGACGGCATTCGAAGAGACGGATCCGGAGACTGGCGAGGTCGACTTTATCGGCAGCAAGACTGAAGCCGCTCTCCTGCGCTTCGCAAAGGGTCTTGGCTGGACGGACTACCGCGCCGTGCGCGAGGCGGCTGAGGTTGTGCACATGGTACCGTTCTCGAGCGAACGCAAGGCGATGGGCGCAGTGGTCAAGCTCCCGACTGGCGGCTACCGCTTCTACATCAAGGGCGCGTCCGAAGTCCTCGCCAACCTCTGCAGCACCCACGTCGTCGTCAACCAGCCTGGTCAACATCAGCCTCAAGGCGAGGATGACGTGGAGCTCAAGGAGATTACTCAGGAAGACCGCGACAACGTCGCTCGCACTATTGTGTTCTACGCCAACCAGACTCTCCGCACCATCGCGCTCTGCTACAAGGACTTTGAATCGTGGCCCATCGGCGGACTTGACCCGGAGAATGGCCAGGACCCGTATCCCGAGCTTGCCAAGGATCTCTCGCTCATCGCCATTACCGGTATCGAGGACCCTCTGCGTACTGGTGTCACCAGCGCCGTCGCATCCTGCGCCAAGGCTGGTGTCAAGATCAAGATGTGCACTGGCGACAACGTCCTTACGGCCAAGTCTATCGCAACGCAGTGTGGCATCTACACCCCCGGCGGTCTCATCATGGAAGGCCCCGCTTTCCGTAAGCTCTCCGAGCAGCAGATGGACGACATCGTTCCCCGGCTCCAGGTCCTCGCACGCTCGTCGCCGAACGACAAGAAGATTCTCGTCGAGCGGCTCAAGGCCTTGGGCGAGATCGTCGCTGTTACGGGTGATGGCACGAACGATGGTCCAGCGCTGAAGACTGCCAACGTTGGCTTTTCGATGGGTATTGCCGGAACGGAGATCGCGAAGGAGGCATCCGACATCATTCTCATGGACGACAACTTTGTCTCCATCGTCTCGGCGATTATGTGGGGTCGGTGAGTACTGGATTGTGGCCTTTGAGTAATCGCAGTGAGCTGATTCGCCTTGCAGCACTGTCAACGATGCCGTTCGCAAGTTCCTCCAGTTCCAGGTCTCGATCAACATCAGCGCTGTCATCACCACCATCATCACTGCTATCGCGAGCGACGAAGAGGCCTCAGTTCTGTCCGCCGTTCAGCTGCTCTGGGTCAATATCATCATGGACACCTTTGCCGCTCTCGCTCTCGCCACCGACCCGGCATCCCGCGAGGTGCTTGACCGCAAGCCCGACCGCAGCACTGCGCCTCTGTTCTCAGTCCGCATGAGCAAGCAAATCTTCGGCCAGTCGATCTTCTCTACCGCGCTCATCCTCGTCCTCCACTTTGCCGGTGGCGCAATTTTCGGATATGGCTCGTCGGGAGATGAGGCTCAGGACCGTCTCGACAAGGACATTCAAAAGACTCTCGTCTTCAACGCCTTCGTCTTCGCGCAGATCTTCAACTCGATCAACTGCAGGCGCCTCGACAACAAGCTCAACGTCTTCAGCGGTATTCTGCGCAACAGGTACTTCCTCGTCATCACATTGATTGGTGCGTGCTGGTTTCCTATCTGGTTCCATAGCTGTTGCTGACCTTCGCTTTGCAGAAATCGGCATGCAGATCCTCATTGTCTTCGTCGGCGGCGCTGCATTCCAAGTTCACGAGTTGCCTCCCCGCGAATGGGCTGTATCGATTGTCATTGGCCTTTTCTCCATGGTCGTCGGTGCGCTGATGCGCTGCCTGCCCGATGTCTGGTTCGAACGTCTCTGGGTCATGCTCCACATCATGGAGGACCCGAACAAGCTTCCCGGACCATCTTGGAACCCGGCACTCGACAAAGTGCAGGAGCAGCTCACTGTCTTCCAACGGATTCGTGGTGGGCGGCTGCGTGGCTCCAGCAAGCAGGAACGTCTTCTCGAGAAGAACGATATTCAATTGTGCGTACTTTCTTTCCCTCGGCTTGCCTCGCTCGTCGCCTTGTACTCATATGGTACATCTTTCTTGCAGGTCGTCTCTGCTCGCGATGGTGCCAACTGTCATCGCAACATCCGTCGGTGCAGGGTGGTCACCCCGCCTCAGTCCTGCAGATGGACAAGATCCGTCACATTCGGCCGCAACACTATGGGACGACAGGTCATCGTTCCGTCCTGATGCTTCGAAAGGCGACGTCTCGAAAGGTTCTCTAGCCCCCTAACGCCTGCCATGTCCAGATGCCTGTAACTCTAGTAGATAGCATCCATTACGAGCATTATCACGGACTACCTTACGATACCCTCCGCAGTACCTAGTGTAAAAATACGACTGAATTCACGCTTTATCTGCCCTTCCCCGCACTTCAACGAGTTTCTCCGCTTTTTGTAAGCGAGCCGCGGAGCGGGGGCGAACTGCTACGGCAGATTGCCGAGGCAGCTTCTCTCTTCCTCGAACAATTCCTTTGCATGGATAGTCCAACCGCTTACGGCGTGTCAAGCCGATGCCCCACCTGCAGCACTACGCATGTGACTATCTTTCGTCAACCCTCTTACAACCGATGGTCCCGAGACTCTGCCGTGACTCCTCTGGGGCACACGCCAACGCACGAACTTGTCAGCGCGGCTACCTGCTCTTGTTTTGACGCACTGCGGCCGCCGTGCAAGACGGTCGGCGCGCAGGGGCTCTGCCCGCCAGCTAAGCAGGTCTGAGAGTGCTTCTCGTTGTGCAACACATTCCCCAGTCGACTTCGATGCCACCTCGACTTTGTTTGCTTGGTGGATTCCGCGCTAGCCCGACACCCCGCAAGTTCTCGGGAAAACTCAGTCATGCGCTGTGGGTGAAGGAGCACCAGAAATTGTGCCATCTATGCGATTCCAGTGCGTGGCGACTAAAATGCGGATGGGAAGTGCGTACAGCCGTGGACAGCAGTGGCGTGAAGAATACAGTGCGGCAGATAGACCAAGAGAGACGAGACAGAGAGATACATTACGCGTATAGACACTCGGTGCACACCACGGCGGAGGTGCTCAAAGGCCGCTGGGAAGAGACAGTGCAAGGTCGGTCTCGGTCTTGATCAGCTCGACGACGTCCGGATGCGACCATCTAGCTTCCTGTGCATCCTTCTCGAGAGGCAACAACGGGCGACGGGTCAGACCGCCGTAGCCCTGCGTCTTCTCGAGCAGATACTTGGTGCCGGCGATACCGGTCAGCGCGATGGTCCGGTCCGCATGCGCAATCACGCCCTGCAGCTGCTGCGCCTCGAGCAACAGCTCAACGGCACCAGGTGCGCTTGGTGCACTGATTGCCTTGACGCCAAGTTGGTACGCGCGTGAGATCGACAGCTTGGCAGGGATGGGAGTCAGCTTCGTCCAGGGACAGCACACGCGAGCGGAGAGAAGAGCTCACCGGTGCGAGGTTTGCAAGGCCGGTGATCGCACCGTGCGCACGTGCGGCGATGCTCGGCACGAGGAAGTCGGTGAATCCGCCGAAGACGACGAACGGATCCTCGCCCTCAAGCAGCTCCGCTTTGCGGGGGTAGCTCTTGGCAAAGCCGGGTGCAGCAACGGCAGCAGCGACGCGAGTCAACTTGCCAACATTGCCGCAGGTGAGCTTCACACCGCAGACGTTGGGGTGCTTTGCGATCTCCGAGATGACATCGGATTCAAGGTCCAGGCCGCCAGTTGCACCGGGGTCTTTCCGCAAATCGGAAGGTCAGCGCGAGATGCGGGGATGAGTGGGGTGTCAGAAACGTACAGTTGTAGACCATGATTGGAATTGGGCTCGCGTCCGCAACGTCGATGAAGAGCTGTTTCTGCGCCTTCTTGTTGAGGGCGCCGACGAAGTAACCAGAGCTGATGACGATAGCGACATCCGCACCCGCTGCAGCGATCTCGCGGGTGAGCTCGATGGTGACGCGGGTTCCTGCAAGGCCAGTGCCCGCGATGATGGGGACAGATGTGAGGCCGGCGGCATCGAGACCGGCGCGGGCGGCCTTGACAAGTGTTACACGCTCTTCATTGGTAAGATGATGAGCCTCGCCCATGCTGCCTGCAACAACGGGCGGAACGCCAGCTTTGGCGATGCGGACGACATGCTTGACGAACGTATCAAGGTCTGCGCGGGTCACTGTCAGTGACCGCTCGCTTGTGGGCCAGATAAAGCTCACCAAGGTCCTCCGTCTCTGCCTGGAAAAAGGTGGGAATTGGCGCATATACGCCTGCCTTGATTGGGCGGCGGGGCGCAACGGTGCCGTTGGTGAGAGTCATGCTGGCAGAGGTGAAGACGGGGGACGATGACTGAAACAACGAGGAGCGCAAGTGTCTGCTTTAAGCCGGCGTGGCAATAAGTACTATCCTCGGGTGAAGATCAGCTGGGAGCGCAATACCCCGGCCCGACAGCCCGCCGCCCCCTGACCCGCTCCCTTCCGGCCCGCCACTGCTTCCGCATGCTGGCCGATAGATGCCGACATCCAAGAGAAACTGTTATTCGTTCCGCGGCTCGCCGACACCCAAAAACTGCACTCGGCAAGTTCTTTCCGGTGTAAAAGTCGCCCTCGGCGTCTCGTGTATGCGAACCGGTCCCTCGGCGGTCATGGCAAGACATCCGCTGCAGCCATTTTACAGGTACTGGGCCGCGGCTCTGTGCCACGTCAATGCACGGCTCTTGTAGTAGCAAAACCCGTGCGCGCTTTGCGGTAGTCAACGGAGGTCCGTGTCGCCCGCTCGTCGGTCCGGCGGGCACTGAAGGTTTGGATACTCGCCATGGCGGAAGAATCGGAGCCGTAGACCCGCTGTCGCTAGTGTCCACGTACGTCGGTTTGTTTTGCGCCCCATCGACGGTGGCAATCGGCGCTTCTATTACCACCGGTCACTGTCCTGTCCAGGAGATACGGTTAGGCGGCTCCTCGGCGCGGTGCAAGTGAACACGTGGGGCACGAACAAGCGGCAAAACGTGGGAATTAAACCAGCGAAAAGCATACCGTCACCGTACCACTTCAGTTGAATCGTGCACCGAGTCTCCGAGGCATGATTGATCGGATGGTCGAGTCTTCGAGGATCACCGGCTAAGACCGATGGATGCGGGACCAGTCGCCACATGTCTCAGCACTTCTTCAACTGCCTTCCAAGACATGGATACCATGAAACGTGAAATTTAGCTCATCCTAAGAGATGGGTGGACGCACACGTGTACCATTTGACAGTCTACAGTCCAACCAACAAGCCAGCCTGACTGGACGTACGTGATGTGTTTGAGGAATGGCACTGAGATGTCCAAGCTCCTGGGCATGCCGCATTCGTATTCGTGGCCTTATCGCCAACAAAGGTAACTATGGTCTAAGAGGCCGGAACGTGCGCGGTTCCGTCCAATGGGCCCACTGGCCTTGGCAGGTCACAGGAACCTGATAATCTATCAACCGGACCGGAAAGACGTATCAGATGCCACAATTGTCCCTAGCAGCGTGCTCACAATGTTGCAATAGTTGGGAACATCGAGCAAATGTTGTCGGTACAGCAGGCCAGCCTGTACACATTGCGACTTTCACACATCATTCAGGCGATTATACCCCTACAGCTCGCTGAATCGCGAGAATCAGTGATTCTCTGTGTTCTTGGTGTCATAAATGCTTGTTATTGGGCGAGTGATCGCGAGATAAGAGGTTTGACCGGGACACTGAACTACCGTACCACCCTCTCGCCTGATCTGCTACACCTTTATTTCTTGGTGACATTACCGCTCGGAGAAGTGTAGGTGCTCGACCCATCCGCGGCGCCGTAGTAGGTCGAGCCGTTCGCTGCGAAGGTAAGATATGACGTATCAGTTACCGGAGGCCGTCAGCCACAACGACGACGACCCACAGTTTGAGTAGTAGTATGATCCGTTCGTGTTCGAGTAGTGATAACCATGACCGCCCGTTGCGTTGTCCGAGCGAGTGCAGTAGTGGTTGCCCTACAGTATGCATATCAGTTCATCGATTCCGCACAGCTAGCGGGAGGTCGTGCGCAAACGCAAAAGAAAACAGCTTACCTGAGAGTTGGTGCCACTACCGGTATAGCTGTAGTCCTTGCCAGACATGCTGATTGTGTTGAAGAGTTCTGGTTTGTGCGTGGCGTTAGCTTTGCAGTTCTCGCCACAGCTCAAGCACGGTCCCGAGCACATCTCGTGCCGAGTAGCACAGCTGTACCCGAGTTCATAGCAATAACATCATGCAATGCTCCCAGGGCAGCGGGTAGTTGTGTGTCAGACACCACACCTACCTGAGTGCTGAGCTTGGGATCGAGAAGAGGCAAACCTGCAAGTCGGCAAAGACCGGTCTGTCTGCCTCCACAACTAACAAAACGCCACACCTGCTTCTGCCCCTTCCCACGGATAGAGTGCACAGTCCTGATTAATATTGGAGTGAAGAAAGTGTGTACCTAACTTTACCACGTGCTCAGAAGACAGTATTAAGGCAGCGTACAACAACGGCCGTTCAACAAGCCGGAGCAGACTGCAGCACAACGACGGGCGATGACGGCGGGAATCGGCGGGTGGACGAATACACTTGAAGCATGCATCACAGACAAGCAATAGTCCAGGAGGCGGATTGAGGAGATGGGCAGGTGGCGGTAGGCCGGGTAATGAATCGGGGCAAGCGGAGACTGTAGAGACCTGGCACACAGAATGAAAGGAACACGTGCATGTTTGTCGAGACAGTGTGACAAAAGACAAGACGATAAGAAGGAAGGCGCGGTCCAACCTGATGCGCGCCTGTAGGTGAATGTCGATGAGACCTCAACGGTGGTCCTCTTCGACATGCTCTACGGAATCGACAATCTCGCTTACGAACTCGTTCGCCAGTCCAGGGATCAGCCGTTCCGCATCAGTGAACGCTCGCTGTAGTGCCGACAGCGCCTGTTTGCCCTCAACAGTGTTCACTCGGGGTATCAGCTGCAAAGTTAAGTGAGTGAGGTGTTTTACAAGCGCAGCGAACCACACGCACTGCAGCAATTGCAGGCAAAATGACGGAATCGAGCATCGCAGATTCGTACTCCGGCTCTCCGGCTTCGTCACCGGGGAATTCTTCGTCGTCCTCGTCGTCGTAGCTTGGCTCTCTCCTCGTCGGCGTGCCCAACAAGCCTGGCCCATGCCGCACTGTTGCCTCCAGCTCTCGCTTGTTTGGCGACGGCAAAGGCTTATTTACGCTGCGGTTAGGATACTCGGGCGGCGGCGGCGCAAATTGGTCAAGCGCAGCTGGAGGTGGCGACGGCTTTTGCGGGGATGGATGCTGTGGCTGCTGCTCCGTCTTGAGCGTAATCGTCGAGGCCGTCGCGACAGATGTTGCGGAGGCCTGGTACCCTCTGTCACCATGATCATAGACGCCGTTCGACTGCACAGGTGAGCTTGAGTGTTGGGCGCCATTTCCATTCTCGGCGATGGGTGGAACGAGAGGCGGTTGGCTCGCCCGCCCGATGGTATTGCGATTCACCCCCACGTGCCGCACGGTACCAAAGTCCCAAAGGTCTTCCTCCTGACCATCCAACGGACTAGAGACGCAGTTAGTAACGGCAATGCCTTGGGCAGAGCTGGGCACTGACTAATCGTCCATGATTTTGCGATCATCATCATCGTGGTGGCCCCGACCCTCTGCCTTCCACCTCTCATGGCGCTCAATGAGCTCCGTAAGATAGCTCGCTTTCTTCGCCATACGAACAAACTTGTTCTTGAGTAAATCCCGCGCCGATGGCCGCTGCGTGTAAATCGTCAGCATCAGTGTTTCCAATGTGAAACGACGACGCACATCTTTTGGGTCGCGCTGCAAACACAAACTGACGAACTCGCGGAAAGGCTTGGAGAATGATGCATCCAGTTGGGGCGGTGGGTTCTTCGGGATTAGGAAAAGCACCTGCAAATAGGCGAATCCGCGGAAGTGCAGTCAGCCATGGCGCCTGAATGCAGACACACGTGCTATCGCACCTTCATGGGATGTAGCTCAGCGTACGGAGGCTCGCCCCGAGCAAGCTCGATGGCGGTGATACCCAGGCTCCAGATGTCGGCTTTGTGATCGTATCCCGACTGCTTGATGACTTCGGGACTCATCCAGTACGGTGTACCCACGAATGTATTCTTCTTGGCCGAGAGCGTGCCGCTGAGCTGACCGGAGACACCAAAGTCTGCGAGCTTGACTGTGCGAAAGTTCAGGGAAAGAGCACAGGGTCAGCGACGATACAGTCAAGACCGGATTCGGAGCGCGCGGATGGAAGGGCACGGGACCCGCCGCCGGCAGGATACCAAGTGCATCACCCAATGCAGACAGGGACCGAGAGACAAGGTAAGGAACAAGGGCGTGTCGGATGAGCATTGGAGCTAAGCTTACCATCTCCGTTTGCACTAAGGAGGATATTGGCGGCTATAAACGGAGACCAAACAATGTTAACCAAACACTCGCGCAAACGCCCAGAAACAAAGGCGCTAATGGTCCGGCCAGCATGGAGGCCAGCGCACCTTTGATGTCGCGATGTAGCTTGCCCTCGGAGTGAAGGTACTCGAGGCCGCGCAGGAGCTCGCGCACGATGATGGCGATATACTCCTCGCGAAATACGCCTGGTTTCATCTAATGAACGCGCAAGGTAGATGATACATTCGTGGTGGATGAAGCAGGTAGTAAGCCAGAATGTGTTAGCGCCAGCAGATAGATGAGCTTGGAACTCGTACGACGTACGAGATCGGAGCACGAGCCTCCCGAGCAGTATCTGCAGAGCCGAAATGAGTCAGTATTGACTCGAAGGGTCAAGGACGCGTTCCAAGGGCGTTGGTAGCACGTCGCTGAACAGTTTGAACGCACTCCATAACGATCCAAAGGTTGGACCCCTTGAGGTAAGAGCCATGATACCTGTGAGTAACAATTAGACACAATTGAGAATGTTTATGTGCCATTCAGTAGCGCACTTTGTGACATGAGGCGAGTCGAGCTGCGAGAGGATCTGGATCTCCTGCTGGATGTCCTCGATCTCGTCCTCTGCGCTCTCGAGGTCAATGATCTTGATGGCAACAGTGCGTTGCGTGCGTTTGTCATAGCTGCACGTGGGGACGGCGAGTAAATTGGCGGCGGCGAGGTGGGTGGCGGCGACAGCGGGAAGCGGGACAACGCAAGCAGCAACAAGCAAGGGACAGCTGTCAGGCCTGCACCAAGAAGCGAGACGAAACGAGACTGATTTACACACCCCTTGTAGACCTCGCCAAACGAGCCCTTGCCTGAGCAAGTTGGAAGTAAGCATGCTGGGTGACACAGCGACAGCGAATTAACGAACCGATCCTGTCTTGCTTGACGTAGAAGTCTTCGGGATCTTGATTGTGCGTGTCCTACGAGCAGGATGAGCGACCAAGTCAGAGCACAGAGGGTGGATGCGCAAGGCATGCTAACCATCGCGGGCGGGTCTGCGGGTCAGAGACTGAGTGTCGTGTTGCTACGCGGCCAGATAGGCTGGTCGATAGGGCCGCGCGCCGCAAGGTCGTGCACGTGCGTAAAGGGGCGTTAGTTGTCGTCGCAGTGAGCGACGTCGATGGCCGTTCACAGCGCGGAAATGGAGAGAAGGTAGAACTGTGCCGGTCGCAGCCGCCAAGCTCAGCTTGAACCGAACTCAGCTCAACTTCTCTCTATCCACCGCCTCTCACCCTCCGGAACGCCATTCCTGCTACCCTGTTCATGAATTATTCACAAAGAAGTCCGATCTCATTGGGTTGGATGATGCTAGACAACGCATTGACGTCCTCTTTCCAACCTCATTGTGCCGGTTGCAGTCTGCGTGTAAGCGCACTGCATCAATCTCAGCGGCTGACCTATGACGCAACACGAAACCTCAGAGCCTCGCGGGCCATCGTGCAAATGCTGCAGTCCACCGTCTCAGCCTCAGTATCTTCGGCAGTGACCCGCATCGAGCTGTCTGTGTTCCCGCGGCCCGCGAGGCTGTGGAATCCCTGGCCTTTGCGTCAATGACAAAGGGGTGCCGTGTTCTCCGCAGTGCGATATCCCGGGGCGGGATTGATACCGTGGGTGCTGTGACACTCAATCACAGCGCTCATTTGTGCTGTCGCGGTGCACAGGCACTCTACGCGTGCTCACTCCCGTCGTCCTCGTTTCAGGTGTATACGACGCGGAACAGCGCGCAACTCGCAAGAATGAACATCCAAGAAATGATGCAGGTGCCATGAAACCAATACATCTATAGGAGGAGAGCAAGAAGCAAGCAATTGCCACAGCTTCTGATCCAGTCACCCTGTGATCCAAGAAGGCCGAAGTGAGATGTCTCTACATTCCACAGTCCGTGGAAACGAAATGGCTATGACAAGGCGCAAACGTGTGCTGGGTGACCGTGTGTCAGATAAAGGGGACAGTACGTGCTCTCGACGCCTCGGGGCCGCACTGGTTGGACAACTGCGGAAAGACCGCGGCGGTGTCATGATAGCGAACTAACTGTATACCCTGGAGAGCTTCTAGCTGTCCAATGAGATAGCAAAGACAAGTCCTTAGTCATCTGGTTGTGGAGCTGACAATGTTGTCTTCTTCTTCGACGAGCCCGTCTTCTTCTTCTTCACCCGCACAACCTTGATCGGGTCTGGGGCTGACGAAGGCACATCCTCCTCCGGCTCTTGTGTCACGGGTATGTTCGATAACTGTCCTGGCGCTGGACTGCTTGCACGCAAACTCAACGCGGGCGTCGGCGTTCGTGAGGGAAGCGATGATGCCAGGGTCGATAGGTCGAGCTTGACGATTGGGATGGAATCAACGTCGTCAGCTATCCTCGCTGGTTGTGATGCCGAAGCTGTCGAAGAAGACCCTGCTTTCTTGTCGAACAGATAGAATGGGTCGTCGCGCAGCCTCTCCATGCGCTCGACCTTCCTCTGTAGATTAACGTCAGCATGTCCTTCACCGTATCTCAACAAGCACACTGACTCGTTCTATCTCCGCGCCATCCTCCTGAGTCTCGACTGGTGGTGTTGCCACAGTTGACGGTGCCACAATATCGCCCTCCGCCCCGACATTCTCCTTCCGTTTCTTTCTCTTCTTCTTTGTGACATCTCCATCCGCCACCCCAGCCTTCTCCTTCCCCCTTTTACCCTTTGGCTTCTGGGATACCTCCGTTTCAGCTCGTTTTGGCGGCTGAACAAACCAAACGTCCAAGTCCAGCCCGTCCGGAACCGGAATCGGTGTCGCCGCCGTCCGCCCCAGCGGTGCGCTGAAGAGCGGCTGGAGTAACAGCAGGCTCTTCGGAAAGTTGAGATTATGCTGCAGTTGTTCGTCGTCCTCGTCTTGCGCGTCCTCGTCTCGAGCAAATGCATGCGCATCGGGATCGAAAGTGATTTGGGTTTGCGCAGGTCGCGGTTCTGGAATGGCGACGGGTTGATGCATAGCGAGGTCCGCGCGAATAAAAGATAAAAGGTTGAGGATATTGGCAGCACGTTCCTGCACCTCGCAATCGTCGCTCGTGACAAACGCCTCCGTGCAAGTAATGGCGTCGCTGACGATGCGCCGCGTAAGCTCGAGATATGCCTCGTCATTCCATTCTTCGGAGAGCGAGGTCATCCAACGGCCGAGGAGTTTGGGGATGGCGCTGAGGAACACAGCTTGTGTGCTTGCGGGGACAAGGTCAAGGGTCGGCTGGTGCATGATGGGCTCAAGCATACGATATGACGCAGATGCCCGCATTTCACTGCTGTTTGATTAGCACTGTCGGTGGCGGATCATCATAGATAAAAACAAAGACGCACGCATACTCGCCTGCAATCCAAGCCGCAGCCCATAAAATCTCCGAGCACGAGTCGCCGTTTTCTCCATCACCGAGAAATGCCGATGCGTCTGCCAGGACCTTAGCCATAAGGCTTGCCGCGTACGTCCGGATATTTGGAAGCCGCAAGCAGACGTCAACGAGGGCATCACGAACCTGAGCACCAACCGGTGCCCTCGCGACATATGCGAGGTCGACTAAGACCGACACCGCCCATTGCATATCGGGGACACGAGAGTAAGAGTCGAAGGAGAGAATGGAAAGAATCTTCTGGGAAAGAGTGAGACGGTATGCGCGGGATGCGCCTGGGGGCGGGGTCGAGATTGAAGCTCCAGTTGCGAGCGTGTTCTGCAGTGTCTCACTTGCGGTGGCCGTAGGTGCGACGGACGCGGGAGCAAGCTGGCTGAGGAGGTGTTGGACAATGGACTGGATGTTATCTTCATTGACCTGTAGACGGTAGTTCAGCTTGCGTAACTGGAGGCAAGGTATACGTACCATTGCCGTGACAAGGTCGAGCGCTCTCATTCGAATGGAGATATCGTGGTCGTCGACTGACTGAAGAATCGTTGTGGTGTGCTGGGCAACAAGCTCCGGATGGGATGGTACAATCTTGACCAGCCCAAGCAGGGCAATATATCGCACTGGCAATTCGGTTAGGTTCCCACACCGTAGTCGAGAAAATAACGTACAGTTCTGGTCGTTGTCCTCCAGAAAGCCACCCAGCTTCCTAACACAGGTCTGGGCCAAGGCGCCGCCAAATATGCGGCCAACTATACACGTTCGCACACACTCATAGAGTAATGATATGGCAGGTGTAGTGTTGATGAGGTCGTTCATGGGACTTTGCAGCTTCTTGGCCAGACGAGGCTCATGGGGAGCGATGGCGCCAAACTGCAGTTATCGCTGAGTATCGCCATGCACTCATCGAGATATTCCCACAGGCGTACCAGCTTGATGACCTTGATGAGCATCCAGTTGTTGGTGGATGTCGTGAGGATGTGAAAGAGCTGAGGTGCGAGCGGTAGGAGCTGAGGGACAATGCTCGGTTGTCGCGCCAGTTCGCACAGCACACTAACAGTGGCGCCGATGACACCTACGCAAGTATGAGCACGCAATCAAGGATAACATGCTCATTATGGCAACTCACCAGGATCTGGGTCGTCTAGCTTGTCGCGAAGTTTGGGCAAAGCCGCCGAGAGCGAGTCTGGCTGCGCGCGGATGACATTGTAGAACAGTAGCACGGCGCGTTTGCGCACAGCCGCTCGCGAATGAGTCAACAGCACGTTCACATCATGCCCGAGATCGAGAGCGAGTTCCGATGTGAGGAATTGAGAGACACCAGTAAGGGTCACAGCGATCTCGACTGGCGTGGCGGTCACGTCCTGCGTGAGCCAGGTGCCACAAGGGCTCTTGCGTGAGACGGAGAGCAGATGGCCACGCCACGGCGCACCTTCTTGAGTAAATTCGTTGTGAGCATGATAACATCAGTTGCCGGAGTGAAGGACTGGCTGGCGGCGAGGTAGCCGACCGCTTTGTGGTGCATGCGCGTTGACGACATGACTTCGAGAACATGGAACGATGCCCATCCCATGTCATAGCCCATCATCTCAAGCTACAGCAGGCGCAGTAAAATTAGTGCTTAATGCGCAGCTGTAAGCAAGACGGACGCACGTAGGTAAGTTTCAGTACGGCTGCAGCTTTAAGCTCCATGTCTTTTGACTTGACTTCGTCTCGAATCTCGTCGATCGCCTGCGAAATAAATTTGGCCTCGTCCTTCTTGTTGGCGCGCATCCCGCGAATGAGGTCCTTTAATGTGCGCTCCCACATCGTACACGCGCGATAGCAGATGACGGCGCAACGCGAACCTGATCGCAGCTCCGGCGCCAGCCGCGCCTTGCTCGGATGAACTCGCGCATCTCATTTCAAGCATCATTTCGAATATCAAAGAGGTAACACATACACACACACTCGCGCCTCTCCTTCGTACAATAGCTCTGGTGCATAATCAACAAGCACGACCTCCACCTACATTACCGCTTGAACGTCGACATGTCGAACACGCGCGAAAGTCTGGAGCGTGCACGAGAAAGTGCGCCGTTAGGTTTGGCAGCAACCATTTTCCGCAGCTTTAGCAGCCTTGAGTTGGCCTCACGCTCGAGCTGTCCTTGGACATCCACAAATTGGGCTGACGCGGATCGCGGAACCAGGAACCAGTAAGATACCATCGGTGCCACCGTGTCATTCTGGCCTGTTCCGGACAGTTTAGGGTCGTCACTTGAGCTAATTTGAGTCCCGACGACACCGGCCAGGAGTTTAGAGTCGAGGTCTTTCATGAGTTTGATGTCGATGCAAACATAGCCTGCCGGGATTAGGGAGATTGAAACGCGCCCAAATTTTAAACCGTCAAACAGCGTTTGCTCGTCATACTATCATTCGCGTCAGTTGATGCGCTAGGACGGAGGGTCTACGTACCGTATGCAGTAGGACAGAGCCTTCCGAATCAAACATCGCAAACGCCGTCATCCATCCAGAAATGGCTGATTCGCCACTGCCGATTGCGGTTTTCATAACCATGCACTCCCAGAACGCTCGGACTTCAGGCGTGCTGAGTGTTGGGTCGTCGAACGTGCGCACAAAGTACGAGATGGTTGGTACCAGCAATCTGTGCCACAGCACGCACTCATCTTGAAACTCAGCAATACGATCAACACGGTGTAGGATCTCCTCCCAGTCCTGCTTCGTTCCCAGGAGGGTCACCCGCGGGATGCCGCAATCGACACTCGCGCTATATGAGAAGAAATTCTTCATGGCGCCCATAAGCACCATGCAGCCCACAATGCGATCGTTGTCTGTTGTCGTCGTGAAATCGGGAAGCACCCAGTTGTGCAGGGTTGTGTCCGTAATATGACTCTTCATCTCTGCAGCGAACTTCGGCGCCAGCGCAGCCGCATCGAAGATCTCAGAGTGCGAGACCTCGAGGTGGATCTCCTTCTGACCGCTGTGGGCGACAAATCGGCCGCGCAACTGTTCGGAGTGTTTGTTGACGAAGAACGAGAACTGAACCATGATCGCGAGCCAAATGTCGTCCGGCCGGAGGATGAGCGCATGGTGATTACTGTAGGCAAGCAGCACGCTGTCCAACAATCCGTTTTGTGGAACCCGCCAGTGGCCCTGCGCTGTAGGCGCACTGGGCGCACTAGGCGCACTCCCAAACGACGAACTGGCGAGTGCCAAGTGGGGATTTTCGCTAATGAACTCGCCTGCTGCCCGTTTGAGAGCGTCCGCGCCTGTAGACTCCACGGGGTCGATGGTCCGCGCAGGATGAGAGACTAGATCGAAAGTTACGGGCATGGCGAGACCAAAGGAAAGAGAAGGGCGAGCAGTAGAGCTCAGCAGAAACAGAGTGCCAGGCATAAGCACGTTAAGTGGCCCATTTTGTTCACACGGGCGGCCAAGACAGGAAAATCAGAAGGAGAACGTTGACGGCGGACTGCGAACCGCCAAACACAGCGTTTCCGATTGCACTTCCTTTTCTCTCACCAGAAGACAAATATTGATGGCGAGTGCAATCTACATCGCACAAGAATGGTGGGAAAACGTCAACGTACTTTAACATGAGGCGTGGTCACTCCCGGCACAGGCACCAAGTTGCGAGCGTTAGGAGCTTCACGCGGGTCTGGTCTTAGGGACGCCACCCGTCACAGGCTCGGATGAGAATGGCAGACGGCAGAGCCGGCAATCTTGTAAAAACTACTTACAGCTTTGATGAGATTCAGATCGTCAACTTTCTCATGAGGCCCATCACGAAAGCTTCCAGGCGAGGTGCCTTCCCACGATCGCTTGTGTGAAGGGCGTCACCACACCGCGAGCATGATGAGCTTGATAGCATAAGGAGAGCTCCTTAGGCTTCAATAACGAGATATGCGCATCAACTAGGCAATCTGAAGCGAGGGTGAGACTATATTACTAGTGACGATACGAACAGTTGCGCCTCTGTGCCATGGCTTAGCGCCAGCACTGCATCCACTGCGTCCCATGTGCCAAGTTGCAGGGAGTAAAGTCGATGGCGACGCGATGGCGAGCGAACAGTTGCACGCAAGGCATAACTTGCATATACTTGCGGTACTCGGGCGGTGCCCATAAGAGCAGTTCGCCAGCAGGGCCAGTCAACCACGTAGGGTCTGCATTCAGGTTCGGTTGCCGTCGCAGTGCAGCTATCGCCAGCATGTTCGGCGTAGCACCGGCCGATACTAGCGAGCGTGCTGCCTTGAGGTCCCACAAACGAACTGTCTCATCATCTGCTGTCGAGATAAGTAGCTGGCCATCCGGCGAGAACGCGATTGAATTGAGACCACCGCCGTGTGTTCGCAACTCAGGAAACGCTTCCTGGCCGTCATTCAGGTCCCAGACACGAATAGTCCAATCTGTTCCTCCCGATGCGAGGTATCGTCCGTCGCGCGAAAAGGCAAGGGCCGTGATGGTGCCAGAATGACCACAAAGGGGCGGCACCGATCTCTCGTCTCCTCCCCGTGTGTTCCAGATGCGGATGGACAGATCATCTAGGCCAACAGCAGCGCGGCAGGCATCGGACGAGAGTGCAATGCAGCGAGCGTAGTGGAGATACTCCGCCACAGGAGGCGCAATAGCGGCGCCGGAGCGAGAGTCTCCCAGCCAGATGGTGCGGTTAGCTAACGCGCCAATGACTACCCCATGCTCCGATATGAAAGTCGCAGTGATGTGTTGTTTTGAATCGCACTGCATTCTGGTCGTGTCAACTGCAGCAGTTGGAATATCGTAGACGCTGAGTTTGCAATCCAATGAGACTGAGAAAATGGATTGGCCGTCTGCACTGAATACCACAGATAAAATTCCCCGTTCGTGCCCTCGGATCGCCTCGAATGCGGCTTTCTCCCCATCAACGTTCCAAACGCGAACCGAGCCGTCTATTGAGCCAGAGGCGACGCGCGTCCCATCGGGTGAGAAGGCTACTGATGACACGACGCCATCGTGACCTTCAAGTGGTGGAAGCGCTTCTTGTCCAGACGTTACATTCCAGACACGAACCGATTTGTCATGACCCCCGGATGCAAGTAGCTTTCCATCGGATGAGAATGCGACGGCTTGTACCCAGCCGTGATGTCCAGGCAGTTGAGGTACACTCGGTTGGTTCGGCCTCACAGCCCAGACATTCACAGCTCGATCGCGCGATCCAGCAGCGACAGAGCGACCGTCTGGTGAGAACGCAACGGATGAAACGTACGCCGCGCTGCCTCGGAGAGGCGTGCAGATCTCCTGGCCAGAATTTGTGTCCCACACACGGACAGTCATGTCGTCCGAACCCGATGCAATGTAGCGGGAGTCTGGGGAGAATGAGATAGCCCGAACCCAATCCTGATGACCTCGGAGCGGCGAAGAGATTGGTTGACCAGATTGAATGTCCCACAGACGGATAAGGTGGTCCGCCGAGCCAGACGCCAGCCGGAGACCGTCTGGCGCAAATGTAAGACATTGTACGGCCTCGTCATGCGCCTGCATTTCGCCTACGGTCAAATCCCCCGTGAGAGCGTTCCAGATTTGAATACGGTGATCATCCCCGCCTGACGCCACAAGTCCACCATCAGGAGAAAAAGCCATGCTGCGAACAGGAGCAAAGTGAGCTATTAGGGGATCGAAGGCATGTTCTCTGGTGTCGGTGTCGTAGACGCACAACGTGCCGTCAGCCATTCCAACTGCGAGGAGGTTGGCTGAAGGTGAGAAGGCAATGGATTCTACCTGGCCGCCATCAGTGTTGGGTAGATTCATCGTCTCCTTTCCCGTCTGAACGTGTCGAATACATATATCACCTGTTTCGGTGCCCGTTGCCAGTAAGCGACCGTCTTGCGACAGCGCAATGGCTTGTACATCTGCTCTAGCCCCGCGGCAAGCGTGGGGTAGCTCTCGCCCCGTTCTGATGTCCCAAGTATGAGCACCACCATCGTTAGTCCCAGAAGCGAGACGAAGACCGTCCTCCGAGAACGTTACGGCGGTGACGAAACCTGCGTGTCCAGTCAATGTCATCAAGAGGTCTCCACCATGGCGTCGAACCCCGTGGGCCTCGACCTGCGCTGTTCCACTGCATCGTCTCGCAAAGTCATTGTACACGAGGGAGTCACGCGGGCAGAAAGGCACTGCAGAGAGATAGATATGCGGTGCGCTCAATTCGATCGCAGCTCGCGAAGAGGCAACGAAAGAGTTGCAATCAAGTAGAAATTGCGAGAGATGCGGAGATTTGGTCTGTCGCACTGTCAGCGACAGATCTTGGTTCATCATCAAGACAAACAGGTACGTACTGATGCTGCCACTGTGAGGAGCACGCCTGAAACCCGGCCAATTTCGCCAAGGACACTTAGCACTTCCAGCCAGAACAGGAACTTGGGGCGAAATGTTTTGGTAATCTGAGCATCAAATGCCGAGGGATCTGATGCTGCAACGACATGGTGCGACCAATATAAACAGGCGTACTGAAGGAAGAGGGCAAATTTGGACGATTGGTGGGACGTTGCTGTGTACGACGATTCGCTCTGCGAGACGTTGAAGCATAGATCCTTCACAGCCATTCGCTTGAGACAGCTTGCGGAAAGTAGGTCGTGTCCCAGAGATCGAGCGATAGCGACGTTTGACGGTGCACGACTGAACAGAAAGTCACCAAAGGATGCATGAAGTGGCCGCAGGGTGCGACTATCATCGTCCTTGGGAACATGGACAACCGCATGAAGCCTATCTAATGAACCGCGGAGGCGTGCTGCCGGCAGGTTCAGCAGTTCAGCCAGTGTGGCGACTGAGAGAGGCATCTGCGTCGATAAGAGGGATGCAAGAAGGTGGCGAGTCTCATCAAGCTCTTCCTCCTCGACCGCGTCGGGACTCGACGCCTGGGTGATGATGAGGAGATACATGTCGTCAAGAGGCCCTGTGACAACCCGGCTCGGCTTGACCTGCGTGAGGAGATTTAGAAGACGATCTGCGCGCCCGGCCGAGTCCTTCCGGCCCAAGATGTACGCCAACGCTGTTGCGGCAAAGATGAACAGCGTCCCGGAGAGCCGCGTGATGGTTCCAACATCATTGGTGGTGTACCACTCCCTGGTACCAGAGGAGTTCGCCAAAGTCCGCTCGATGTACAAGTGGATGTCTTCAGTGACTTGAGAGGCATCGATGTTGTGTAGCTCAAGGACCGAGCTGATAGTTTCGTCTGAAATTGGTGTTTCACGGATATGTGTCTCGGGTCGTGAAGTGATCATAAACTTGACTGGGATTTTTGAGTTGGAGCGACAGAAGTTGACGAGAACCTCGATGAATTCTGATGTAGCGAGTTCGTCTGAGCACTCGTCGAGTGCATCCACGACGAATATGATTGGGCCGCAAGGCGCCTCGACGGAAGCTAGAGGTCCCCGAAGAAGACTGTACAGCTGGACCTCGACCTGCTTGTGCGCAAGGTCACGATCTCCTGACAGCTCAGTCGAGAGTGCGATAGCAAAGTCTTCGAGCTCACGCGAGAGCAGTGCGGCCAGCGTTGGAATGATGTTGCGCGTATCACGCTGCGCCTCAACACCAGAGGATCGCGAGCAGAAGAAAGAACCTCCAAGCATGATGCCGAGCTCGCCCAGTCGGCGGCAAATAGTCAGAGCGATAGATGTTTTGCCGGTTCCCGCCATGCCGGCCAGGTAGAAAACTGCTGGTCCTTGAGCGTCCTGGGCCCAATCAACAATGCGCTTAAGCACCGGAATTCTGGTATCTGGCATGCAACCGGAACGCGAGCGTTGCGCGTCGTGGGTAGCACTTGGCACGTAGTGCTTGTCAAGAGCTGGTGGGATGTGAGTCATGTATGAAGCTCGAAGCGGCTACGTACTCTGTCGGATCGTCTGCTGAGTCTTGTCCTAGAGTACGGGTCAGCTGGTTTCTAATACGACGATGACTGATCGCACTTGCTCATGGACTTGTTTCTGCTCCGCCTGCTGTTGTTCAATTTGGGCAAGGATGCGTTGAATCGAGTCGTCGTGTGTCT